>Ga0116227_10001130_pt1 | contig 57867 bp, 40 predicted proteins | sample S1TSphgellanicum_FD_89693 | JGI IMG/M metagenome (GOLD analysis project Ga0116227, IMG submission 89693) | Host-associated microbial communities from peat moss isolated from Minnesota, USA - S1T2_Fb - Sphagnum magellanicum MG | ecosystem: Host-associated > Plants > Peat moss > Unclassified...
CCACTGTGTGATCTAGACGCATGAATCATGATACTCTAAAGTGGGGTGTTGCATCATGGTAGGTTTAAGCTTAAAAACAATCGTGGTTCATAGAAGGTGAAAATTTGATGCCACGTGGCGCCCTGAAAATTTAGATTGCGTTTTGAGGCCTCAGGCCTACCTCCACTAACAATGTGATAGTCCCTTTCTCTAGTAAACAAATGTGATAGTCTAGATACTTGTAAAGAAACACAATTCTTTAAAGAGTTCACCAAAACGAGTGTATGATTTTCATGTGTCTTGAGTCTTGACACTTGGGGGAGATTCTTTCCCCCTTTGTTATTGCTTGTTCCATGTGCTGGCACATAGCAATGGCCGATGAAACATCCATGCTGGTTCCAGACAAATTGAGAGAGAGAGAGAGAGAGATATGTATCGCAGCAAAATATTGGACTCTATTTTTCTCCTCAACTGGGCCACCTATATAGGTGAAAGGTGGACAACATTTGCCAAAACATACGGGATAAAATTGAGGTGCTATGGAGAACATGTTGGAAAACACATTGGGAACTTGAGGAACATACTGAGAACCTGATGTGAACCAATTGGGAACTTATTTATTGTTGTTGTCATCAATTCATTTTGATACATAGCCAAAGCCATAGCCTACCAAGGCTAGGTGACATGCCCTTCCACTTAAGAAGTGTTTTAAACAAATGCAGGCTTCATATCAAGATCACCTTAGTGGGGCATTAAGGTGATATGAGAGTTAGGCCAATAATGGCTTCGTGAGGTTCGACTCTTCTAGGAGTTGGGATACGTCTGGACCTCAGGGTCCGGATGGGATAAGGCAAGAGTTAGGGCTCTTGCCGGCCAAAGAAGATGACTAGGGGTTGTCTTCAGGACTATAGTGCGGGGCACTATCCCTTTAAACCCTCAACAGACAATTAAGTGTTATCCTAGGTTGTCCAAGGGGGCGAGCCCTCTAGAACGCCTAGGACAATTAGTAGATGTCCTTTTATAACTTCGAGTCCACCAAGAGACGGTTGACCTCAGGATGACTTGGGTTGTTCTAGTTTGAGTCCTTGGAACTACTTCAGGAGTTGATCTTGAAAGGCCCCCAAGTCAACTTATGGTTGATTTGGTTTATGGCCATGTGGATCGACTTTGCTACTGCAACCTTCCTAGCCATTATTTCTTATGGGTTGGAAACCCTCCTAGTAAGGAATGGAAGTCAAGCCTAGGTCGACTCTAAGTTAGACTAAGACTTAACCTTGAAAGCAGGGCCTAGCGAATCTAAATAGTGAGTCTAAGTCCATCTTGAGCGGTTGGGACTTTGGGATTAACCAAGTGTGTCATGGGGTGTGTAGGTAACAAAAAACTAAAGGAGGAGCTTGGCAAGGTGCGAAGAATGCAAGGTGACAAGCAGGAAAGGATGTGTCATTTGGTATTAAAGCAAAAACTTGATATGATGAGCACAAAGATGGGAGAAAAAATAGTGGTCAGGTCCCTTGTCATGAAGTGTTCATGCTAGACCAAGGCAAAAATGGAAGTGGTCAAAGCGGAAAAGGTTCGCAAGGCTAAGAAGTTGGCCAAGCTAACGATGGCAACCAAACTAGGTTCTGTCAAGAAGCTTCCTAGGACACCAAAAGGTGAAAAGGAAGAGACTTCCAAGCCTTTTAACCTTAAAAACGGGGAAAGAGGGGCATCAACGAAAAAGGAGTCTTCCAAGGGGGAAACCTCCAAAGACAATGTCTAAATGGTGGAACAACTTAGATCCACCTCTGACTCCTTGGAATTGAGTGAAAAAGAAAAGGAAAACCTAGAGGTTGTCAACATTCCAAAAAAGCCAATTAAGGTTTTGAAGCAAACAAAAGAATCCAAAACAACCCAAAAGGCTTTGAGGTTCAAGAAGTTCAAGTAGCAACACAAGCCCGAGAAACGAAGTTGCAACTTGAGGCTAAAAAGATCCTTCAAGCTGTAAGATAAATGACTTGGTTAGAATTGGAAGTGGAATGGGCCAAGTTTAAAGCCCAACAAGTTGAAGAAGGTCCTATGTTTTCCATGAATGCCATGGATGAGACCATAAAGGTGTTACAAGACCTTATGGTTAGCGAGAGGGAGATCAACATGCAATTATCCTTGGAGCTAAAGGAGGCTCATAAGGAGAAGGGGGTTGGGCCAAGCGGGGAAGCTGCAAAAGCTATGAAGACCCAAATGCCAGATCTTTTCACAGGAAAGGATACCAAGGCAAAAAAAGGTCAAGCAGTGGGCACTCCAAATGAAGACCTATTTTGAGTCCCAAAAATCAACATGGATGTGGATTGACTTAGGTTGGCATGATCTTTTTTAAGAGACCATGCCTTAAAGTGGTGGATGACCAGAAGGATGTCAAGCCAAACCTAATAGGGAATTTGCCTTGAAGTGCGTTCAAGGTTAAATTGAACGAAAGGTTTACCCCTCACAACTAGATCTTCAAAGGTGGTCAAAAACTCTTGAGCTAATTCCAATTCGATGGACCTACAGCAATGGGAAAGTGTGTCCAAACCTTTGCGTCCTTGTTAAGCTTCATTCCAATGAAGGAAGAATACACGCAAAAGGTGGCCTTCCTACATGGCTTGTAGCCTTGGGCTTGCAACACCATTTTGCAAAGGAGTGAGGTCCTTGCAACGTGCCAAGAAATGATGAAAGTTGCAAAATGCATGAAAGATGACTCCATGCACAAGAAGGCGGGAATGCCACTAGTTATGCAACTCACCATGAAGGTGAGTATCGAAAGTGTAGCACAAACTGCAAGTGGCCCAAAAAAAGGCTAAAAGAAGTGGGATAAAACCCACCTAAAGACAAAGGAACTATAACGAAAAAGAAGCGACAAGATGATGCCAAAGTTCAATGTTTCAATTGGGATGAGTTAGGGCATTTTGCCAAGGACTATGAAAAGGAGCCACGCACTCATTTGTGAGCCCAAGTGCAGTAACATGATTTTGATGGGTGGCCACAAAGGTGGCCAAACCCATCAAGGTCCACTTAGCACAAGCAACCACAACACCAACAAAGCAAGGTGGAGTTGGGGGCCATTTTGGAATGCGACAAGGCAAAGTTTATAGAAAACTTCACGATTTGTGCCTTAGATGGCATCAAGACCATCTTAGGGAACACCTTTCTAGATGTTTACTGTGTACATATTTTGAGAAGCGGTTTTAAATTAAGAATCATTGTTAGGTTAGCAAATAGGTTTGTTGGTTTAAAAGTTGAATACCAAGATAATTTAACTAAGGTAAGTAGGTAAGAAAGAATTGCAGGAGATTTCATTTTCAATTCTTATGTGTTTGGATGAATTTAGTGTTAAATCTAAAGCCAAAGGGGCTAAGTTTTGGCTTACTTGTATTTCCAAAACAATTAATAAATTTTTGGATGTCCTAACGAACGGGCTCCCTAAACATCTACCTCTTTTTCACAGTGTGAAACATAAAATCAAGGCGGTGCCTAAGTTGGCACCACTTTCTAAGTGACCCTACCGACTTAATAAAAAAAAGCTATTCAAGGCTCAAATAAATGATTTAATGAAATAGGGATACATTAGGTCGAACAAATCACCTTATGGTTCACTTGTTTTGTTTATGGATAAAAAGAACGGAAAATTATGCATGTGCATAAATCATCGTGCCTTGAACAAAATCACCATTAGAAACAATTACCCCTTGCCTTAAATCAATGATTTCTTTGATTGTTTAAATGGGGTTTCTTATTTTAGCCGTATCAACTTAAAGTTGGGGTATTATCAAATTTGCATGGAAGATGCAAATGTGGAAAAGACACCCATGAGGACAAGGTATGACTCTTACAAATTTTTAGTCATGTCATTTGGGCTCTGTAACACCCCATCAATTTTCACAACCTTGATCAACTCGATTTTCCACAAAAAGTTAGATGAATTCATAATCATTTATATATATGACATCTTGGTGTATTCCAACTTCGCGGAAGAGCATGTGACACATCTAAAATTTGTGTTACAAAAGTTCAAAGAAAACAAATTATAAGCCAATTGGGCAAAAAGCGAGTTTGCAAGTCCAAAAATGGACTTTTTGGGACATGTGTTGTCCCAAAAAGGGATGAGGCTTGACCCAAGGAAAATTGAATCAATTAAGGAATGGTAAAGTTTGATTTTGGTGAAAGGGGTTAGATTGTTCTTAGGATTGGCTAATTTTTACATGAAGTTCATAAAGGATTTCTTTGCATTGGCAAAATTGTTCACCAATTTCTTGAAGAAAAAGGGTTTGTTCAAGTGGAAGGATAAACAACAAAATGTGTTCAACTTCTTGAAGGGGAAGTTGTCATCAGCGGTAGTGCTATGATTCTTGGATTTTGCAAAGCCTTTTGAAGTGCACACGAATGTAAGTGGTTCTGTGATAGGCAGGGTCTTAATGTAAAAAGGACACCCAATTGCTTTTGAAAGTAAAAAGTTGGCAAGGGCTTAGTTAAAATGGCCAACTCATGAAAAGGAGTTGTTTACGGTGGTGAGTTGCTTGAAGGCATGACATCATTACTTGGAATCTCATAAAACCAAAGTCTTTACGAATAACATATCCTTGAGATATTTTGAAACCCAACCAAGGGCCACAGCAAAACAATTACAGTGGCATGATACCTTGGCCCTTATGGACATTGAATTGATCCATAAGCTTGGCAAAGATAATGTAGTGTTAAATGTGTTAAGTCGCAAAGAAAAATACCAAGGGGAGATGTCATGGGAGAGTACCCAAATTTTTCGAGCCATGTTCGTAAAAAAAAAAGATATAAAAAGAAAGATTTGAAAAGCATATGTGGAAGATTGCTTGGCGCAAAGTTATTTTAATGACTTGCACGAAAAAAAAAGGTGAAAATGATCACCTTTTTAGACGGATTGCTAAGATGGAAATAAGCACGAGTTTATGTGCTAGAGGGAAAATTGCGTATGAAGGTTATGTAAAAAGTGCATGACATGCCCATGGTGGGACACTGTGGTGAAAAAACAACAAGGGAGTTGTTGGGGAAGACTTTCTTTATTAGCCTAAGATGAAAGAAGACATAGATCATTATGTTTGCATGTGCATAAAGTGCCAAAGTACCAAATCAATACATAAGAAGAAATTCGGGCTATATAGGCCCTTCCCAATCCCATTAAGTCCATTTGAGAATGTTTCAATGGATTGTATGACATCTCCTGGAATTAGAGGGGATGGATGCCATCTTTGTGGTGGTAAACAAATTTTCAAAATTAGCAAAGTTTACACGGCCCCAAATAAACACCACATGGTGGGGATGGCAAAATTATTTTTTGACATGTGGGTCCAACATAATTGGATGTTGGAGGTCATAGTGAGTGATTGGGATGTGAAATTTATGTCGGAATTTTGGATGTTGTTAATGAAAAAGGCGAATCGAAGCAAAAATTTTGCATCGATTTCCATTTGCAAATTGATGGCCAAACAAAAAAAATGAACGAGATATTGAATCAATATCTTCATAATTATATCATTAGTGATCATAAGGATTGAGGTGACCATTTGGGTTTGGTGAAGTTTTGTTACAACTCCACAAAACACTTGGCCACCAAAACGAACCCTTTTGAATTGGCCCTAGGAGTTGAAGTGTAACAACCCATGGATTTAGCCATTCCTAGAACAAGAAACACTCATTGTGAAGGTGACAAGGAGGCCAAAAAGATGGCCAAGGAACATAAAGAGAGTAAAGCAAATGCCATTAAACTTTTAAAAAAGGCACATGCAAGTTATGATAAACAAACCAACAAGTCATGAAAGCACATAGAATTAGAGGTGGGGACTTAGTGTGGTTAAACATAAAAGATTTTAAGATGCATGAAACCTCATTCCAAAGTATGTAGGCCTTTATAAGATCATTTACAAAACCCACCCCAATGTGTGCATTTTGTAGCTCCCAATGACGTTGGTAGCCCATTTGACCTTCCATGTGTCCAAGTTGAAGCCAATTCATGAGGACAAGAAAAGGAAGGACCAAAAATAGGCTTATCACCTAGGATTTGGCTTCATTGAACATAAATTTGCAAAAGAAGTGGAAGCCATCCTAGTTGGAGGACAACCGGGTGAATTGGCAAGCAATACTTAGTCAAATGGAAAGGATGTCACTCAAAAGAATCATAGTGGGTGAAGCTCGTTCATTTAGACCATTTACCAAAAATGGTTGAAAAATTTGAACGGGAGTGTGGCCACAAGATGGGCAATAGGAACGCATATAAAGATAAATCCGATACATTAACATAACATTGATGAGGACATCAACCTTTAAAAGTAGGAAGGTGAAAGAAAAACCTAAAAGAATGGATGTATATCTAAACTAAATTTAAAGCAAAACGACAATTAATTTGAGGTCAAGATATATGAAATAAAATAGACCATGGAAAAAGTAAGTGAGGGCTAAATTAAAGTGATGATAACCAATGAAAATGGATTTAAAGAGTTGAACTCAAAAGAAAAACTTCTAAAGGTTCAATTAGGCAAAATTGTGATAGTGATGCACACGCATTAAATGAGATGCCCCGAATTGAAAATAAACTTGTGGGGGTGAGGTTTTTAGTGCATGGAATGATGAACCATATCCTTTTAAGGCAGAAGGGGTTTGGCTTGGGTAAGCCCAAGTTGGCATTATTTGTTGGTGTGTTTTATAGTCATACCCTGACATGGTTGCTTAAGGTCATCGAGAGAAAAGGCCTAGGCATGAGACTTAACCTTCACGTGTTTTTGAAGGGGGCCCAAATAAAGGGGTTGTCGATTGGCAAAAAAACAAGCCCAAGAGGGGTTTATGGTGCTATTTAGGTGACCGACACATAAATGGATAAGAAAATTGTTTAAGATTCCTCTTGCATCTAAAAGGGTGGAGCTTGGGATGCAAATGGTATTTAAGTTGAAAATTAGCTACTCTCTTAAAGGCTTGAGGTAAAAGGGTGGCAAAAGGGGTGGCTTGCCATGACAAGGCAACATGTTAATTATGTATATGAAAACATAGACCTCTCGAAGGTGGGGGTGAATGACATGCCCTTCCACTTAAGAAGTGTTTTAAGCAAATGTGAGCCTCATATCAAGACCACCTTAATGGGGCACTAAGGCGATATGATAGTTAGGCCATAAATGGCTTTGTGAGGTTCAACTCCCCTAGGTGTTGGGATATGTTCGGACCTTGGGGTCCAGATGGGCTAAGGCAAGAGTTGGGGCTCTCACTGGGCAAAGAAAACGATTGGGGGTTGTTTTTAGGATTATAGTGCGAGGCACTATCCCCTTAAAACTTTCAATGAACAATTAAGTGTTGTCCTAGGTCATCCAAGGGGGCGAACCCGCTAAAATGCTTTGGATGATTAGGAGTTGTCCCTTTAAAGCTTTGAGGTCGGTAAGAGAGGGTTGGCCCTAAGATGACTCATGTTGTCTCAATTTAAGTCCTTGGGACCAACTTTGGGAGTTGATCTGGAAGGCCCTTGAGTTAGCCTGGGCTTGATTTGGCTCATGGCCATGTGGACCGACTTTGGGAGTTCAACCCGGGTTGACTCCAAGTTAGACTTAAACTTAGCCTCAAATGCAGGGCCTAGCAAGTTTAAATAGCGAGTCTAAGTCCGTCCTAAGTGATCAAGACTTTGGGATTAACCAAGTGTGTTGTGGGGTGTGTAGGTAGCTAGGAGCTAAAGAAATTAACATGAAAAAAACTTGACAAGGCATAAGGAACACAATGCGACAAGCGAGAAAAGGTGTGTCAATAAGCCTCACTATATGTGTTGCCTTCTCACCTAATGCAATTTGATAACACATTTAGTCATTTGGAATTAGCTTCACAATTCCAAATGAATTATCTTTTCCTTGTGTAAATAGTTTGTTGATTAGCTCACCAATCACTCCTGCATGAAGGTACTCATTTGGTTTATTTGACAAGCATTGGATCATGCTTGTAGTTCCATCCCATCTTCCATTGCACAGTAGGCACATGTCTCTGACTTGTCAAAAGAACAATAGAAGTGTCTTAACAGCTTCTCCATTCTTTTTTTTCAAATTTGTGAGGTAGGTGGATCTGGCTATCATCATCATCCACAAGAGGACTTAGCCAAATTTTGCTTACAGGTCAGGTCAGAAATGAAAGTAGAAGAGTTAAGGAATCATGCTATATTTTTGCAACATTGGGCCATTTTTTTTTTCCAGAAATTGCCTTTGAACATGTTGCAAGGGCCCTAGTTTTTGTCCCCAGGTTGTGAGATTTCTCCTACAAAAGAATCACTAAAATGGTTTTCAGTATGAAAGCATTATTTTGCCACCTAATTAGTAATTGGTGTTGAGTCTACTTCAGACTCCTAGTAACAAACAGAAGTTCGGAAATTTGGCATGGGCCTTCATCTGTCATAGGTACCCCCTTCCTTCATAAAATACACTAAAAGCAAATTTGTGCTTGACTAAATGCTTTAAAAAGTTGCCCAAAAAAAAACACTTTACTACATGCTTAAAAAACACCCAATAACTATTTGTGCCTGACTAAATGCTTTATAAAGCTGCAAAAAATTATATATAATTTACTACATGCTGAAAAGAAACCCAATAACAATTTGTGCTTAACTAAATGCTTTAAAAAGCTGCAAAAAAAATTTATACTTTACTACATGCTTAAAAAGACCCAATATCAATTTGTGCTTGACTAATGCTTTCACCGTGCATGAGTCAACAAAGAGGTGATTCTAATGTTCTAGTGAAATGACGATAACATCTTACCTTTGACATGCTGGAAAAGAAAGAACCAAAAGAGCACAGATTGTAATTAGTTTCCCCGCAACACTAGCAATTGTTACAGGTACATACTTGCTCAACAACTTCTCTTTTCTTGAAATTATTCTAAACCCTAAAACCTTAAACCCTTTTTTTTTTGGGCCCATATGAGGAGGGATTTGATTTTTCCTGGTTTCACCCCAATCCATGCCTTTGACATGAAATATCTGTTAGAAATTTCAAAAAAGAAAAGAATAAACCTAGGCACAAAACAATAAGGAAGAGGAGGAGGAGGGTATATGAAGTTGGATGGTTTACAAAGACTTCAACTATAACATCAAAAGAATAAATCAAAATAATAAATAATAAAATAAAATAAAGAAAATGATGATGTATCATGTTAGGTGTTGAAGAAGCCTACTAGTAGTAGTCCACAAGATAAGGATAAATGAAAGACCATAGCCACATGCATATAGATAGGGATACAAGTGAACAAGATCTTTGTGATCCTGATCTGGTTTGGCTGTTTATTGGAGTGACAGCGTCAGGAAAATAAATTAAAAAATTGAAAAAAATTGTTTGGTACACAAGGCTTTAACTCACCATTTTCTTTTTGGTAAAAAACAAAAATATAACAACAAGAACAAGTAGCAGAGTAATCCCCAAGTTTCTTCACGCTATGTACTACTCTTCTCTCACTCGGGCTTTTGTCAGCACACCCAAGTTCCACAGTCTTACCGGGTCATGGATGTGCTTTCCTGTGTTGCATTTTTACAACACTACTACTACTATGACCGTACTCTCTTGAAGGAGCTTCCTTCAAGAGACTGAAAGCACTCCGTGAAATTTCCTAATGTATTGTTTGGAGGGCACCGTCTTCATACACATGGATCACGAAATTTCCTAATGTATTGTTTGGAGGGCACCGTCTTCATACATATGGATCACGAAATTTCCTAATGTATTGTTTGGAGGGCACCCTCTTTATACTCATGGATCACAAGGCATCTTATTATGCTTACAATGCTTCATTTTTTTAGGAATATTTTTATGCAGCCAAAGTGGCTTTCCATCCATAGGAAGATTTAGCCAAATTTTGAAATATTAAAAAAACCCAGCACCAGCAGTTCTTTTAAAATTCAAATAATGGCATAACACTGGTTTGAACACCTTTTGCTTCTTGACCCTGAAATCCTTCCTATTTGGTTCTTTTCCAACTCAGACTTCGTCTCTTGTTGTCATTGGCCAACAACAGAGCTTGCCTGACAACAAGCTCACAGAACCAATTGTGTTCAGCTCAAGCTTAAAACCTTCAAGATGGGTGGAATTTATGGCAACTGATTTAAAGTAAACATGTGCCATTGACTGATTGTGAAGGGTGATCATTCTCATCAATTTTGTGACATAAAACTTAATACTATTATTCCAAACTTCTGTTCAAAGAATTGAATAACAAAGTGCCCCTTCTCACTTGCACTCCACCTCCCTAGGAAATGGAGCTTGAAAATGCTTTTGCAAAATGGCAAGTTGCAAATGAATTCAGAATCTCTATAGGACTTGAATTCTAAGTTGAAAGCTACAAAGTTTTTGAAAGAAAAAAATGTACGATTGATGGGTAGTGTAGGAGAACATTTTTTTATTGGCCTTGCCTACCAAGGCAAGAATATTGTGTTTAGATCCATTATAGATAATAGTAGCTTGAGGGATTTTGACCCCTAGATAATAGGTCTATTTTTATATGAGGATTTTTGAAAGATGATATTTTGGCTCATGTTGAAACTTGAGATTAGTTATAATATCTTGAAGGATTTTGGTTTCTTTTAGAGGATTTTTTGAAGATTATATTTTGGCATGGTGAAATATTTGAGTTTCCATAATTCTTCTTTTGCCTTAAGATACTTTTTAATGTAAATGGCAAGGCCACAGTGTGACACACCCCTTGTTTTCTTTGTCACTGGATAGACAATAATTTATTTATACAATATGGTAGCCAGGAATAGTAATATTCATGCTAGATGGGAATGTAGATGTAGCCTAGAAGTATAGTAACTAACAACAAAAAAGTCCTTGAAGAAGAAAGGGTACACTGGGAAAGAATATTTTGATGAAAGGGTTTATTGAGTCAGTTTGAATTGTTTAATAAGAAGTGTGGAAATTGACGCACCATCACAGACCATGCTGTAAAAGTTGACTTATTAGGGGCATCATCTGAACATAGACATGCACACTTTTAATTGTGTGTGTGTGTGTGCGCGCGCGTGCATGCATATACATGAGCACATCAATAATAATTTTTTAAAATACAAAAAAGTGTCCTAAGGTTCCATCTATAGACAAACCGATAGGGTTACATTGTAACAAAAGTAAGTCATGCAAGTATCAAACTGGCATCAGAAAGATGAACAACAAGTGTTTCTGGGTATTAGTTTTACTTGTTGGGCAAACTTGAATAAACACGGTAGCTAGTTTGGTCAGCTTGAAGAATTGCAATCTGGCTGCTGCTCGGCAAGAGAGTGATGCAGTGATCAATGTAGTGATCTAGCCTATTGGGAAAGGGAAAGGAAAGAAAAGAGAGAAAAAAGGAAAAGAATTGCTAACTCTACTGGGGATTGGGTGTGAGAGAGGGGTCCCAAGGCATGTTGCCTTTGGATCGAACCTAAAGCAACAACAATACTGAGAATATTTGTGATGTTTGAAATCATGTCAATGACAGCTTATGTTTACTCATCATGATGTTACGAATACTTTTTTATTATGTTAATGGCAATGTTTTTGTTGTTTGATAATGTTTAGATAATTTTCTATTTAACAATGTTTACGCAACATGATATCATAATGTTATGACAATTTTTGTGTTTGTGTCTACTCTTAATGTTTTGACAACTTGTGAAATCACTTGGGCTCTGCACTGCTTCCAATCATGATTAAATGATAAATAAAAAGAGAGGCCTAATTAGTAATTGATATCATTGGGTATGCCTAAGTTCACATACCAAAAGCATTAAATTAGGTTCAGACATGAAGGCAACGTGTATTTACCAATAAGGAAAGGCAGCAGACGCTTAAAATCGCACCTAGTAGCAACAATAATTGCTTGTGCTGCTTTTAATGCAACTATTGCCACAAGCTCTACATCTGATAGAACTGTATCTTGTGGAGCTTCAACATCAAAGTCCCTTCAAAATACTGCCAAAATAGGGCAGAACTTCAGACATATCAGGGCAGAATAGAATGCTAAACAAATGTTCAACAACAACCAGTAAAACTAGAGACAATTCTGGTCGGTACCATCTCCTCGCTTTGACAAGTTGTTTCCTCATCACAAGAGGACAGAAACCCATGAAATGTAGGACATACTAAGAACCAGAGTTTGGAACTTTTAAGGCACTGCTACTGAGAGAGACGTTCTACAAGAATTTGAGGTCACATACTGTCTTCAGCTATCAAAACTCCGTTCACAAGGATGGGAAGCCTTATGACATTAAAGTTATCTGTAAAGTCAGGAAAAGACGACACCAGAACCCCATGTTTGGTCACCTACGGGATGAGATTTCAAAAAACAGGGGAAACAAGTACAGTGGGCTTCAACGGGGCATGAAACTGAGTTTAGCACCAAATTTGGTGACCAAAACAAACCATCATACTCACAAAACCAAAACCTTCACGAGACCAATTTGAAATCCTATCAGAAAGAGAGATTTTCAATTCTATTCAACACCATCTGTATACCTATTAATACACTAATAGACAAAAATACACATCTGCCACTGCTTGATGCAGGGTAATTCATTGCTCCAAGGGCCCTGTCTTTAAACAGACAAGGGTTATAATGTTAGTGTATTAATATACAGAGGGTGTTGAATAGGCTTATGTGTAGGTGTGCAAAAAAAATGTTATGATCAATGAAATTGCTGGATTTGGTATTCTGAACTTGTTTTTCTTAGTTATCTTCAGTGAACTAACATTTAACTGTGTAATAGGGTTTCATAGATTTGTGTGAATTTTACAGAACAAAAGAAAATGTTATGAAAGGACCACTTTTTCCGATGTTCAGCAGAGTAGGGTTATGTGTAAGCTTGAATTTTTTTCCTTTTCAGGCTATTGAGGTCGCTGGATTTGGTGGTCTGAATTTGTTTTCTTGATTATTTGGAGTGAACTACCAGTCAATGTGTAACTGGTATTTACAGACAAGGTTCTAGCACAGGATTTGTGCATTTTGTTAGAAGTAATGCCCTTGCCTCCACCTCAAGCAGGGGCTTATTTAAGGTAGGCGCTCTTGGGGGAGTCAGGGACGTACTAGTTTTCAGGGTGTGGTGAACTACCACTGACTCTTTTCTCAGGCAATGCGAGTAACTCGATTCTTTGCAGGCCGTCCATAAAATCTCGATTCTCGCTCTGCTGTCCATCGGTATAGTTTGCAGCCTAGCACCTGTTGACAATTTGGCAGCTAGTGAGTTAGCCGTCCCTCTGGTGACGTCAAAACTCAGGACTTTTATATCCCACATGCAACTCCGTCAGTAGTTTTACAGCAGTAAATGAATTTGCTAAGTAACTACCTCAAGCAGGCGCTTATTTAAGGAAGGCGCTCAGGGACGTACTAGTTTTCAGGATGTAGTGAACCACCACTGACCATTTCTCAAGCAATCCCAGTAACTCGATTCTTTGCAGGCCGTCCGTAAAATCTCGATTCTCGCTCTGCTGTCCATCGGTATAGTTTGCAGCTTAGCACCTGTTGATAATTTGGCAGCTAGTGAGTTAGCCGTCCCTCCGGTGACGTCAAAACTCAGGACTTTTATATCCCACGTTTACTTTTTTGAAACACACCTCTTATCATCACGGCCAACCGACCAATTGCAAGGGGTCGATTTTTGACATGGGTAAATATGGCCTACCTACTACAGGTGATTGGTTTCCGACATGAAGAGATTTTGACATCTAGTTTGAGTTACCTTGACATCCTGTAAATTCTTCCTTTTTCTTATTCTTTTGTACATTTTCCAAATCTAGGGTGTGTTTATAAATAAAATTTTGCAGGGTTGCATCAGTTTTCTTCCTTTCCTAAGAACCTCTTCAAACTAGACTTCAGATCAGTCGCATGGTTTGTATGGTCTGGGAGTTTAATGTAATAGCTTGAAATTGAAAAGAAAAAAGACAATTTTGTCACTCTTTCTTCTCTCCTGATCACCAAAATGGGATGGTCCCAGCACAGCTAATTTCGTGACACTATGTCATCATGCTTTGAAACAAATGCATTGATACACCTCATCTGAGCCTTTGGACCTATTTCTCATAACATTTCCACAACTGAGCTTGGACTATTTCACAAAAAATGAAAAAATCGAGAACACAGTGAAAAAATTTCAAACAAAATCCCTCAAATATCAGCAGGCCAATCTAGTGAAGATCACATATGCAGGACAAAATTTCAAAATAAAAAATTTGTGCATTGCTCCCAGAGAGTTCACAATCTCACTTGTGTTGAAAAATCATATTTCTCCTTGACTTCTTGCCGTTGTCCTTCCCAAAACATGCAGACTACTTAGACTGAAACAAAAAAATGCCCACTGGTTCCTTCACTTCCACTTTACACATTCCCATCCAAAAATTCTTACTCACATGCCTTCTTCCAGAAATTACCAATTTCTTTTTGAAAACGGCAGTCTTAATTAGATCAGAGCATTCAAGTAACTTTTGGCCATTCACAAGGTGCCACTTAATAATATGGAAATTAAACCAAATGTTGTATTGGGCAAGTCCATGAGTATCAGAGGAGAGGGAGCCTCAAATAAAACAGACGGTTCAACTAAAAGAACATACACGACAGCATTCAGTGTTACACTATAGTGATGTTTCATATGCCAATATAATGCTTGCTCATACTGGTGTTTCATTTGAAATGCCCGAACTCTTCTAGGTGCCCTCCATCTACACTAAAATCATTGGAGTCGGTCTTTACTCTTTACCCTCTAAGTCTTAAATTCACACCCCTATTTTGAAGCATCAAATGGTAGTCGGGTAATTTGTGGCTAATAAAAAAATGGCATCATACTAGAGGAGTGGTTAGAAGTAATTTGTCCTGCCGTCGGTTCTACCATTGGGCAAGACTTTCGAAGTAATTTCTACTACTGTCGGTTCCAGAAGACTTTTCCTAATGTCAGTTCCACCCACCCATTGTGTTTTTAATGAATTCTGCAATGCACCAACTTGGTGATGATGATCCATAGGTATTAGGAAGATGCAGTGAAAGTGACCATCCATCATGCACAGATATAGCCAAATCTGGCTATGAGAAAATCTTTAATCATCCTTTTATATTTTTTGCTACTTATTGAAAAATCAAATACATAAATCTGGTGGCCACGGTATTTTTATTTTTTAAAAAAAATTTAGGGGGAGTTTGTGGGCCCAGCTTTTCTTTTGTGGCAAAATTTGACATTGGTGCAATTTTTTTTCTTTCAAACTGGTGACAAATCACTAGCAATCCCATTGGCCTGGAAAAGAAAATCTTCAGGCCTACACATAACCAGAGTTTTTTAACCAGAGTTTTGTTTGGGGACGAATTTTGGCAACGTGGCATGGAAAAAACAGAAGGTCCTGAAGGTACAAAGGGTTTTTTGTATGGAAAAAATGGGCTCAAGTTGTCACATTATGAGGAAAATAAAATCTAAGGTCGCCATATTTAGAGAATAGCTTCCAACAAGTTGCCAAATTATAGGTGAAATCTTAAAGCTTTCTACTTCCTGTTCTGACCTCTAGTCAAATTTGGCTAAGTCCTCTTGTCATCAACCCACCTACTTCACAAATTTGAGGAAAAACAAAAAAAAACAAACAAATAAACATTACACATAACCCTATTCTGCTGAACATTGAAAATAATGGTCCCTTCCTACCATTTCCATCGGTCCCTTGAAATTGTCCGAAACCAACAAAACCCTATTACACATTTTATTATTAGTTCAGTCAAGATAAATAAGAAAAAAAATCACACCAACAAATCCAGCAATGTCATTGGCCATAACAGTTTTTCTTCACACATTCAACACTCTCCGTATATTAATACACTAATAATACTATTCCCTATAATCCTTGCCTGTGTACAGACAGGGTTAAAAACCCTGATTCTGGCGATGGAAATACTCAAAATTCATTTCACTGTCGGTTCTTTCATTTTTAATCTGGTTTTTCCGGCGAAATTTCGCCAGTTTGTTTGATAAAACGCTGGCACTTCCACCATTGGCCAGTAGACTTTTTCGACCAGCATGGGGAAGCAAGTAGCGGGAAGGCTCCATTTCGAGGACTTGGTCATCCTGCCCTGGGATTTGGAATTTCTTTGTGTTGTGTGTACCTACCACGCGGTAATGGTTCTTTCCGACTGAACAAGGTGCTTTCTTGCGTGGACAATGGAACACCATGAGCTTCTGATTCACAATTTGCTACTCATTAAGGGTTTGGAAGCCAACAGAAGCAATTTGCTCAAAGTAGCATTGGAAGAATGGCAGAGCGAATCAGAGCTGTTCGGCAAGCGAGTTGATAAAAAGCAGAAGGAGGTTCGTAACATTGTGAACGAGATTTATCAAGTGGTCGGGTTTTACAGTGCTTTCCAAGGCTTGCTTCTCACGGCCGTGGCACAATCCAACTTGTTGCACTGCAACAATCTAGGTTTCCCGTTAGCGCTCTCTGCGTTGGCCACGTTTGTCGCTGTGGTTGGAATCGGGCAAAAGAGCCGGAACATTCTACGGTTCAATAAACTCATCCAGTCAGAAGATCCTACAAGAAGGGTATGTCTCTGGCTGCAAAGCATAATATCTTTGTTTTACATTTTGCAGTATTGAACTCCGTGATGTTTGTTGCAATGGGCTTTGAAGTTCAATCGCCTCTCTATTTCAGATGTCTGATGCAATCTGCTAGGGTCCTGATGCACCTCGCGCTCAAGGATAGATGTAGAATCGGTGGGTGAGATAATCCTGTATGACTTTATGAACTCGCCTTGTAAATAGTGGGAGTTTTACAAAGCGTAAGAACCCTCCTCGAAATGTAATATACCCTTCCTATTGTGGAGGTAAATTACACCAGATAGACGTGCCTGTGTTTCACACTAAAATTCTTATCCAAGTTCTTAACGATGAATACAATGATAATCTCTTTACAACATCGTTTGAATGGAAACAAAAGATAAGACTTAATTCAATGTGTTCAACATGGGAAATGATTTGACTTATAAGGAATTGCATTTAACACTAACTTGAATTAATGGAGATGTGAAATGTTTCAATTACATATCTTCTCATGTAGTGATGTACGCGTCACAAAGGTACATACCTATTCATGTATTGATGTTTTCAGGCATATGTTGAGCGGGTGAACCAACTCAAACGACTCGGAACAGCATTTGAGTTCAAAAATCCGTACTTGGAGCGAGATGTACAGAAGCCCCAGGAATCAAAGTATGCAGAGGTATACTCGTTATTGATTTCATATGAAGGCGGACTTGTTGCAACTTTGATTCTATTTGGTGGACTTTGTCTAGCTACTATTCGCCAAATCTTATGCAACCCAAGTCACTGTCCTTAATGATCTACATCAGCACCAATCTGGTAATATACCACCCTAATTTTCTCATTCAAGTTTCATGGCTGAATGAGGCTATGTATTGTGTACAGTATTGTAACAATAGGTGATGTGCATTTGGTTTGATTGACTTAGGACTTTAGTCACTTAAATGTCATCCTCACTACATATCCTTAGGTCTACTATTTGCAACCCAAGGAGTTTTAGTTTGGCTGTTGGAAGCCAACTTTAAGATCTGAAAATCTATACTAGAACAATTGGTAGCACTTCACTCCATTAAATTGCATCCTACTAGAGGGACCAAGTTACTTTAAAACTACCTTGAGGGGGTTTGGCAGCTAAAGATTGTTCAATCCAGGAGGCCATGTCCAACAGACAGTTGGGCAACAAATGGGTAGATTCAATATAACTTATGAGAATATTGAAACAATGTTTATGGAACTGAACTGCAAATGTCAATTGTTGTTTGAAATATGATGTTTAATTATTTTCATGTTTTTCTCATGATGAAGGTCAAATAGAAAGTTGCCAACTTTTCAAATACAAGATGGTTCGAACAATGATTTTCAACCGCACAGGTGTTGAAAGTTGCATTCGGGTGAGAGAAGGTAATGGAGATGTAATAAACATGTGGTTTGAGATTCCACCAAAACAATTTGGAAGGGTTGTAATTGAACCCAATGCAACTTATCGAAGATTTAGGATCGCACCAAGCGATTTGGAGATGAATTCAGACTACTGCACTGATAACAAGATAGTGTATGTGAGGATGGACAGGTCTCAGAGATTGTTTTTGGACCCTGTACCTAGAACATCAACAATGGTGAAAAAAACAATCATCAATAGAACAACTCAAAGTGTTGTTCTTAAGGAGGTCATTGATGCAAAGGAAGGTGAACATGACATTGCTACTACAGAGTTAGAGCAGTTGGAATCAAGAAAAAGCCATATCTTGGAAATGGACCCAGAAGGTGAACATCGGAAATATTTCATGAAACTAATCAATGACCCAAGAGAATGGGAGATCACTCAGCATCTCAAGACCTCAAAGAAGTCATTCGAGGTGGCATTTGATGCTACTGGCGATTTATCCTTTGCTCCTGTATCAAGCTTTTTGTTAGGCTCATTGCGAGGATTTGGATGAGACTCCCTCCAAAACTTGTGTCTACTACTGAATGTTAACGGAATTAGTGTAAGGTTTTGGCAGCTCTAGTGTTCTTGAACCCTAAACCCTATTCCTACACGGTTAGATACAATGAAGTCAAAACTGGAAATCAAAGAAAGTGGTTTTTAAGTTGTTTTTAGGACTATTTCGTGTTATGATATCATGTTTTTATCCCTAGGTCATGATGTTTCATGGCTTCCTTTCCATTCTATGTAAGAACTTTTTTGGAACTTATGGATTTGTAGCATTAGTCTATGGGAGTTATATATCTTGTTGTTTTGTTTGTAGCCCCTTGGAAGTTGAGAGTTCCATATGCATTTATAAATTTTTCTTGCATCCAAGTTTTGGTTACCATAATCGATATTCCCTAATGTTTAAGCCAATTATGGACCCATGAATGTTTTGGGTGAAAGGTCTATTTGGTGACCCATATCAAGTTAGCTTGGTGTATGTTCTACCATCACCAAGATCCAATGGTTCAGAGAGAACACTAAGACGTTATGTTCTTGTCAACTATCAATATTCATGAGCGATCTTAGCCATCTCCCTTACAAAATTGCCACTAGAATATTTTTTACTGATCAAACCATTTTCAAAACAGGACTACTTACTAAATTACACAAAGATTCTGCAATGAATCTTCTAGGAGGTCACAACATCGAAAGCAAAGGCAGATTTTACTGCCCTAAATTCAACTGCTTTAAATTCAAGCTCAAGTCTAAGCTTGTCGGATTGACAAAAAAAATTAAATGTCCAAATTCTAATTAGGGAGGTAATACAACTAACCCACATGCCAGAAATCATTTTGTGTGGATTTGCAGGGGCTCTCAATCCATACTGATGCCCTAACTTCATCTAGACTGCCAATAATAATTCTCCTACAGGAGACAACCCCCACAAGATCAGAAGTTAGCCCTAGAGGATGACAAAGGAGTCCAAGCCAAAACACAAAGAATAATTCAGCATGTTAAATCACCAGATACACTTGAACCAATTTCAAGAGCACCTTTCCTTGACCTGCTATAAACTGCATACAAAAGCTTGCAAAATGTGTGCATGATGAATTGCGATACTGAGCTATCCACAATGAAGGCTATGGTAACCTCCAACTTGCAAAGAGATGGAAGATTGAAGTTTCTGCAGTTGAAATTTGATCGCTCTGTATGCTCACATAAGGAATATTTGACAATGAGTGCTTGGAACCTGCAACAAACCCCTGCATTGCAACATTGAAATGTTAACCCATTGAAATCAAGCCAACATCCTCCAAAAATATCTACCCACCTTGTTGGACATGAAAACCCCAGTTGTCAATAGTCTCAATAAAAGCTAAACTATAAAAAAAAACTCAATCCAGCAAAAAGCTTCGATGCAACAGATGGATGCAAAATTTGAAGAGTTGCAACTTGCAACAGAGCTTTGTCTTTCAACTATCCAGTTATTAAGATCACAATACATTAGCATATGAAAATACTTAAAAGTCTAGCCTATCCTTGGTGATCATAACAGGTCATCAACCCAACAAATGGCATAATTGAGGCAAGGAGAAATCTCATTGCTGGATTTTGCTATCAATTTCCAATGCAACACAATGTTTCACAGTTTCATATGGAGCCCAGCATGATGATGCTCCAAAATCTATTTCAAGCAAATTCAAAGAGGCTAACTTAATTCATCTGGTCCACAGCACATAGATGCACATGGAAACCTATGCATTACTTTTATATGTTGTTGAGACTTGTATGGATAGATAGAGGAGAATCCATGATGTCTCATACGTGCTCCTAGGGGAAAAAACAGCAATGAACACAGTAGGAAAACCTTGAAAGAATATAACCCTCTATGATACCTCAACATTAGAAGTAGCTTCCACTTATGAAGATAAATAGGTGAGTATATAAAATACTTTGTAAGTAGAAAGTTAGCTTAAAAGATTAAGTACTTTGAACTTGAAGTACAGGAGAAGGGTCTATCTTTAGACCCTTCGTCTGCATAAAGAAACAAGATTTCGTTTTATTATTTCTTGTGTAGTTTCTGTTTGTTCTAGTATTTAAAGATGAAAATAAAAAGATGTACTTTCCATCAGTCTGGAAGGTACTATGCCAGAATGGCCAGGAACTTCCAGATGTCCTTAGGTACCATGCAATATTGCATCATATAACCAACATCAAAATACACTTAGGAAAAAATCCCCAGTTCTTTTACAAGCTCTACAAGTAGAGGTCTAGGCAAGGCTCAATGATTTGATATTTCACTTTTCAAAAATCTATTACATTCTTAAGTCAAGAAATACACATTATAATGTATAAAACAAAATAAAGTAATATGAGTAATTATGTTCAAAATTCTAGTGACAATGATTCATCATAGCTAGTTTAAGTAAGAGAATTATAGATTTCATAAGTCATCATAGATTGGATAATTTCAAATTGAAACTTATTTAGCCCATTCCCAAGTGAAAAGCCATGGAAAGGCATCTTTTTGAATTTGTGTCCTTTTAAAGTTTTTTTTTCCTAACACCATATAGCCAATAAAACTTTGAATACTTTCTCCATCAATTTGCATTCCATTGTTTTGAATTGAATTTGAATTCATTTCAATTGAATTTTAATCTCATTGTTGAATTGAATTCGGTTGGATTAGTTGAATTAAATTTAAACTCAATTAAATTTCAATTCAAATTGCATTGCAAGGTTGTTCACACCTCAATTTCACATATGAATGAATTAATGTTTCTCACTTCAAGAACATTTGAAAAAAATTATGGCTCAACAAGAATATTTGTTTTTCCAATGCTTTTAGTCTTTGTGAAAATAAGGATAATTAATTATATGTTACATATTGCATCATATCATTATTACCCGATGCCCAAAAAGTCATTTATATCAAAGTTATTTTAACATGTCATGTCATGGACATATATGACTATGTTGTCTAATTAGGGTTCATGTGGATATGTTAACATTGCTTAAAAGATTGTTAACAAACAAACAAATGTCAATGCAAAATATGAGGATGGAAAAATGTCTTTTACATTTAGCATGTGGAAACAACTATGAAGGAATCATGTTGATACTATGCATAATACTCAATCTCCTTTTTGCTTTCTTTTTAGTTTCATAAATCATAAATTGAATAAATTTTGTGTCAATTCTTACAATTATGTAAATATTATGTGGGAATTGCATGCACAAAGGGCAAGAAGGAGCAAATATGAAAATGTGTTATGAGTTTCACAATGATGGGTGCAAATGAGATAACATGAGCTGCATTCACCTGCTTAAGGGACGCTTTTGGAGAAATATTTTTTAAAAAGTCTTCAAAAATCTTTAAAATCTTCTTTATGTTATTGTGTCAAGGTTATGTAAAAGATTTCAACATGTATGTAATTTTCAAAAGTTTTGACATTTATTTATAAGTTTTTTTAGTGCTAAAAAACTTGTGTTACAATGTTTAATGAGTGTTTTTGAGAGCTTTTTGTTCATCAATTTTTTTAAAAATTAATTCACATGTTCCAATGATATATTATGAACCTTAAAATATTAAAAAATCTTATATTTTCAAGACCAAATAAATTACTATTTCTAAATGTGAAAAACAAAACACTGGTTACATTTGTTGCGATACATGTTAATGTCATTATGCCCTGATTTAAAGAAAATGTGTTTCGAACACAAAACAAGAATGAAGGTTAACCATAGAATTAAAATTGTTAAAATTGTTTAGCATTGTGTTTTTATCATGTAGATTCTGATTTTTTATTGAACATTTTTTGTCATGAATTTTTTATGTTTAAGCTTGCACATTTTTTTTTTCTTTCATTGTGTTTGCATTCATTTAAGTTGTTACACAACAAATGTTGTTCACCCCATTATGTGTGTACTATATGAAAAGAAACAGTTGAAAAATTATTGGACCAAAAACAAAAAATGTACTATTTTTTTCAATGTTTTTCTTGTGTCTTTTTTTTGGTTAAAACAATGTTTTGGTATGTGTTTTGATCATTTGATCAAAGTTTTGTGCATCATGTCATTATTATATAACACAAGCCATATGGTATCAACCCATTTATAGTTTTACAAACATTTTTAAAGTGACAAAATTATTCATTTTTATAAAAAAAACAAAAACCTAAACATTCAAACCTACATATTTATCAAATTAATTCAAAACGATGAAACAAAAACTAAAATAATTTTAAAATAAAATAATAAATAATAAAATTGATCAAATAATGGCTGAAATGATGCATTTGTGGATGATATTATTTTTGAAACCCACATTTGACATTTTATTGTTTCATAAAATCAATCTTTAGCAAAAGTGAATAAGGATTTGTGAATGTTTACAAAACATTATACATGCAAAATGTCATTTGATCATTATTACAATATTGCATACATAATATGAATAAATAAACTAAAATGAATTTGTGCATCTCTTATGACAAAATGAATTATTACTTATAATCAATTGAAATATGGCATGTTTGGCAATCCAAATTTTTCATTCATAAATATATAAAAAGAGCTTTGCATGGATTTTTTATTGAATAAAAATTATCCATCTATGTATTCATGATCAATTAAATTTGAGATATTTTCATTGGAATTTTTTTAATTAAACAATCAATTTCAAACATCATTATTTATATGGGCAAATGACTAACATTGTCCTCAATACAAATGTCATCGTTTGATGATAAATCCTAACAAAATTTCAATATAAAAATTAGTGATGAATTTAAATTATATGAATCTAGATTATCCTTACAATTTATGGAAACCTATATAACTATTATTGCATTGCAAAATAGGATTACAAATGAAAATTTTGCCATAAAACGAGAATGATTTCATCAAATAAAATGGTTTGTATGTCTTTTTACGCTCATTTGGTGATTGTTGTACCTTATGCAAATATGACTTACTAAAAAAGAACAATCCATTTAGTTTATTACATAATTTATTGTACATGGATGTCATTTTTATATTTACATTTATTTATTATTGTAGTACATTGACATCTTTGATGCTAATTATATTATTTTTAAAGAATCGTAATTTTCAATTTTATTTTTCTCAAAGAACAAAATTTGTGAAATAAAATACATAGTCTTTTGGAATATTCAAGAATGTTTTATTTTAAACATGAAATTTTCAAATTTCATTATTTATATTCCAAATTTGTGTCGAAGCTACATTTTTATTCCATTAATCAAAATTATTTAAGCAATTTTGAAAATATTATGAATTTATTAAATGATGTGTGATTTTTACATCCCATGAATATGTTGTAAAGGTTACAACTTTCTTTGAATGTGTGTCATGAATTGAATGAAATGCATGGGAAAATAAATGATTTGTTTCCCCAAAAAATTACAAGAAGGAAAAAGGAAAGCAAAGAAGGTAGCAAAACAAAATTAAAAAAAAAAATTGATCTAGTTTCTAGGCAATATATCAATGTTTGCAAATTGGGAGTGCATTAAAATGGGCAAGACTTTTTAAACCATAAAAGTTGATCACAATAATTATTTTTTTTCACTTAAAATTTTCACTCATTTTTAGTTGAAACATGTTCAAAGTCTAATTTTTTATTTTAAATTTTATGTTATTCAAACATTTAATATTTTGATTAAATCAATTGTAGGTTAATCGTAAACCACATGTTTCTCAACTTACTATCACTATTTATCACACAAGGTTTTGAAAACCTTGAGATTCCTTTGTGTATGTTGTTCTTTTAAAATATATATGTTGAGAAGGCTATGGATGAAATTACATGAAATATGTGAATACAATAGTTGTTCAAAATGAAATATTGATTTTGGAATCTTAAATGAAAATTGATTCAATTTCATCTACATTAATTGATTAAAAATTTTATGTCGTTTATTTTATTTTGGAGGCCATGTCCTTTTTAGACGTTCATCTAGCTCAATTTTTGGTCCAAATGTACATCTAATTATAGATTTAGATGGATTTTAGTCAAATTAAATTGATGTCAATTGTTAATCCAAGGTCAACCAAGGTTAGATTTGGATTCTTTTTTTTTAATTTTTAAAAATGGATTTTGATTAAACCAATTTGATTTCAATTGGGGTTCTAACTATCCAATCTTGACCAATTTCAAATAGGTGACCTACAAATTTCTATCAAATGTATATGAAATTGAATCAAATTTAGTTTGAAATTTCATAATTAATTTAAATTATTGTATTATATAGGTATCATAATAAAACTATTATACTTACATGTTTTTATCAAATATTGTACTCCCTTATTAGATTCAGCAAGAAATTATCGAATAATTAGTTAAATTTTAAATCCTAACTTTGACACTTGGTTTTAAAATTTTGAAAATTTCAGCAAGTAATTGTTATAAATAATAATAATAACATCCTTTTTAAGTTTGTGAAATTGTTCAATGTGTCTAAACTATCTTAGTCTTATTCTTGATCTTGAAGGTTTGCACAATTCAATCCTAAATTTAATGTCAATTCAAACTTGATAGTTGAAAATTGTTAAATATTTAATTCGATAAAAATTTCAACACAAGTATCAAATCAATTTTTAAAATCTAGAAAAATTTAAAATAATTCAATTTGTGCCAAAATCCTTTAGGTACTATGATATTTGGACCAATATCACACCAATATGGACATAACTTAAACAAAATTGAATTGATGAATTGAAAATCTAATCAAAATTAAATAAAATTTATCCAAAATTACATGAAGGGTGTGAATATAATTGGAAGTAAATAATTGAATATTTAAGTACCTTAGACAAACACTTATTTTTTCAAAATTTTCAAAGTCACTAAAGTGGTTAAAATCATGAAGAAAGAATGTGTAATATAGCTATTTGAGCCATTTTTCTAAGAAAAGAATTGGCTACTATTTTTTTGTGGTTGAATACTTGGCTATTATATTTTTTTCAAAATTCAAAAATTGGCGATTACATATATATATTTTTATAACTAATGTGGTACTCAATACAGTTGAAAAGTTTTAATTTTGGTAGTTAATGGACTAAAAGGGCTGCACATTGCATTTGAGTGCATGTTTCACAATGCAGTGATAAATGATAGTGTTGAATCTTCAAATTTTAAACTTTTATTCTAACCTTTAAACTTTACAATTTTGGAATAATCTAAATTTTATGCACATTGCATAATTGAACAAGCCATTGTTTAGGGAATTGAACCTTAGTCTCAAAAAAAACTTTGCTTGGTGCAAAGCAGTGTTTTTGCACCCACAACCCAATGTATCCCCCAACCACAATACAAACAACAAAATAGAAATACAACCATATACAAAGTCCAAACAAAAACCCTAAGACCCCGAGCCATGCTTTTTGTTCCATGTCACATGTTGCATTCCTTACCGACCAACAAAGATGTAATGATTCAAGGAATACGAGGATTTAAAAAAACGTGATATCCAAAAAAAATTCATGAGTTTTAAAAGAGGAGAAAAAGTATATTCATTATAAGTGTGCATTTTGCACTATGGATAATGCAAGGTACCCCAACAAATAAGGAATAGGGAAATAAAACCTAAGTTATACCACTTGTATAAGAACATATGCTTTGAAGGATCAACACAATGTTGGGCTTTCGTGCTCCCCCACAAGTTTGTGGCCTTTTCAAATGGGAAGTTCCCAAGTGTGTAAAACCTTTGTGCATAAAATTGAGTGCATAAATCCAAATGGCAAGTCAAGTAGTTTCATAACTTGTTTTTTATGAACACCATAATACTGAAAAACAATGTTCATCTTCCATAGGCCTTAAGACTTGAATACAAACTATTTTAGCTAATTTAATAAATTCTAATAGTTTTAGCTTGAAGATAATAGAAGGATGAATCTTGGCCCACAATTGAATCATAGGGTTGACATTACAAACCTTTTTCAAAATTGATTCAATGTTTGTAGCCACTTTAAAGAAAAAACATTGTGAATCCAAAATATAACCATTGAGGAAAACTTTCATCCACACCCCATCTTTTCCAACCTTGTGAGGGCTACAACAGGCAACCTTGATAAAAATCAAGATCGGTGAAAAACATCACCAACATTATCAAAGTTTTGAGCCCAAAAGTTTGGGTAAATCACACCCAATGTTTTTCAACTCATGGTTTGGGAATTTGCCTTGTAGCTCATACATTAAAACCTTGGTATATTTTTCACAATTTGATTTCACATGAGCCATCACCAAAGGTGTTGCAACCCTAACTTTGGGCTCGCGACCAAGGCAAGGGTTTGCAAGAGGACGAGACAAGAGGGAGACCCAGGAGGCACATCTTATATTCTCGGGAGTGCAAGAAAGTGTGAAAGAATGAACCCTCACACTCCCAAAGCAACTCCCACTTGGGGAGTTGGAATCTCGAAGGACTCTCAAATTTTCAGGGAGAGATTGCAGGGGTTAAAACCCATTGGTTTGAAGAGTTCTTTATATCAATGGAAAGCTATTGAAACGTAGATGTCTAAAATGAGCTCGCATCACCCATTTGGACATTTGAAACACAAGTTATGGCCAAAAGAAAGGTCGGGAATCAAATTGGTAATTTGACTCCCGACCATTAAAAGTCAAGAGTCGACCAGATTTCCTTGCGTGAAGGTGGCATGCCACATACCGTTGAAAAGCCCTTGATGAAGGCTATAGCTTTGCTTTAGACTTCATCTCAATCGGAGGTCTGTACGTAAAGTTATGGGGTTTCAAAGTTGCAAGAGTCTCGAATTTGGTAATTTCGGGACTCCCATTTGGGAGTCATGAAACAAAAAGCCATTTGGATGTGAGCCTCGTGGAGAGGCATAGAATATACTATAAGGGGGAAGGTGGTGGCTTCCCCCAAGTTCGAGCTGTGGTGAGTCTTGTGAGTCCGAGTTGCCCGTGGCTTGTCCTAGCACTAAAAGTGTTCCAACTATGCACTAACCACCATGTGTTGGTTTTGTGCAAGTTTGTGTGAGTAGTTGATGCTTGTCACTCATCCTAATCCCATCCCGGAGCTCCAACACACCCCTCTACCCCTTCAAAGTGTTACGAGCTAGGGAGCGTGCCCTGACTCTTTGTTCTTCCACTGTTTTCAGTTTGGACTCACATTTGAGTCCATTAAAGAGCTTGGGAGTGCGTCAAAAGGGAAGTTTGGCCTCAACACAAGTTTCAAATTACCTATTATAAAACAATGTTGGTTGATAACAAATTTAAAACTAGCTAATTCAATAACAAGATGGTCAGGTTCCTTGCCATTTAAATCTATGCACTAATTCATTAGCAATTTTTGCTAATCATGAGTGACTCAAGAACATTCAGCTCGTAAAAAATTGGGTCATCAAACTTGATGTATGGATCATAGTAAAGTCAATAAAACTCAAAATGGCACACCATTGCATCAATGAAGTTACATATGAAAACATCACAGGATTGGGCCAATTTGATTAGGACATGCACAAAATCCAAAAGTGGGACAATGGCATGTAACCCCATAATTAATTCCAAGTCACAAAGAAGGCTTAAATTTTTAATGGCAATGTTGTTTTTTGGAGCATTAGCATACATCTTTATAATTAAGGGTTAGTATTGTTTCATAACATGTTATAGAAGAGGTAAAATATTAATCCATTTGGTCTTCACATTTTGAAACAACTTGTTTTTTTTTTTCCATGAACACTTCACATAGTTTGTAAAACTCAAGGTACTTTTTTGGTGAGTGGGAAAAACACATACATAGCCAGAAGCAAAGTTTCCAATCAAGCTACCATATTGAGTTTTGGAAGCACCAACATAGCAAAGTTTGTTTGATGAGCAAAACAATGCATTCCCATAAAAAATGGAACCATTGTTTCCTTCATCTAATTAGTCACACCATTTTTTGAACTATGGAAAACACTGTTACCATCTGTTCCAATGCAAATGAGTTTACCTCCTAATATTTCAACATTCACATTAGCAAAAGTCTCCAAAGCTTTAAGCATGAGTTGAAACACATTATTAGATGTTCTTTGCACTTCAATCTTTTCCACACAATAAGAGGGATTTACTTTCAAGCTTGAACAACATAAATGTGAAGAAAAATCCAAGATGCATTATCTATGGTTTTCATTTCATCTGCACTCACAAATAAGAAATTAACAACATTGACAATATTGCAAGTGGATTGCAGCAACAAATCATTCATTGATTCAACAATACCCCAACCTGAATAATCAGTCCAATGTTTGTTAGGTGTGTTTGACCTTAAACATAGTGAACTCAAGGACATTTCCTTGAGCCCCCTTCCTTAAACCTTCACTTGTCGGCACCTATGTAATTCATGAATGCTACCAAACTAGAAGATGGTAATCTTGGGTGACAAGGCTTTGTACCAGTTGGGAAGTTCACATGTTGAGTCCCACCAGTCTAGAGGTTGGGGTTAGCCCTAGGTTATGAGATGAGTTTGAATGCTAGAACTCACTAGTGTGTGGTTTGCCATTTGCAACTAGTTTAGGTGTTTAACAAGGAGCATGGATGGAGGCAATGGTGCAAAGGCAAACCTATGTATGATAATTGTTTAAATCTTTCAATCTTTCAAAATTCGTCATTGCCTGACCTTTAGACAACAAATGAAACACTGTAACAAATTGCACAATTTTTATTTTTATTTTGGGGAACTTCTACAATGATAAGATTTAAAATTGAACAATGAGCTACAACAATGTAAATTTTTTCATTATGAACATGCTAACATTTATGATAGAAATAAAATGAACCAACTTCCACACCGCGACTAGGAACTTTGGCTTTTTGCCTACTTGCATGCATGAACAAACTATCAAGTTTAAGAACCAATAGCTTTTCCTTCCCTTCTATTTTTGAGCAAATTGCACATTGAACCTGATGTTCATTACCTATATCATCCAGTATCGACTTTGCCAAAGGAAGATGTGCCACCCATCTATCTTGGAATTGCTTTATACCCTCATAATCTTGGGTTTTTTTCTTTGTTGTTGAAATATGACAAACTTGACTTACAAGTTTTGAAACAAGTTTTAAAGCAAATGTTACAATGAAAGATTTTGAAGTAGATGTTGCAACGAAAGGTTCTAAAGTAAATGCTATAGTGAGAGGTTTTGGATCAAATATTTTTATATCAATAGTTTCAACATTTGTAGCAAGAAGGAAAATGGGTTCGAATTTGAAGTTTTTCAAAATCACAAGAGGAGGCATGGGGAATCTTGGAAATATGAAATGGAAAAAAAGATGAATGAATAAGCACACAAGAAAAAAAAAACAAAAAACACCTTGAAGTTTAGATTTTAAAACTTTGAGTTTGTTCAACTCCAACTTGATTATAATAGTGAATATTGAGCGATCCATGTCCATTGAAGAACTTGTTGTAGCCCATGTCCTTTCTCTCACAACCTTCAAACATAACTAATCGCAACCTCCAAACATGAATACATTGGATTTCAAAGTACACATTAAAAAATTCTAAATTTTTTTATGTACAACAATAAAAACTAGTTGCAACGATCTTGAAGCAAGTTATAACTTTAAAAAGCTTAGAAGAATCATGATGGTGATTTCAATTGCAATAGTGGTGTAAAAATTGCGATATGTCTCAACAAAGGTGTAACAATGGCGAAGGAGTATAGCAAAGGGGAGCTAGGTGGTGAAAAGATCAAGATTGTAGGTAGATGGAATGGCAATGGAATTTGATAGAGGTGGCATCACACTTAAAAGCCCTAACTTTTGGCAATTTTTGTTTTCATTTTTGTTTTTCTCCAATTTCCAAGTCATAGGGTAAGCCAACCCATCACCAATTGCCCGCCTATGATCAAACACTTTGGTAGATCTTCTTAAAATTTTCTCCATTTTGAGTGTTTTAAAATATTATAGGAGTGCCTTCTCAAGTTTTACAAATCGTCTTTGAAATGCAAAGCCAAAGGACTAGCCAAAAAAGATTAGTAAAGAGAATACATTTTTCTCAAATAGCAAAATGTGCATAATTTTTTAATTTCTTATTCATTTTAAACAATTTAAAGTGTTATAGGAGTCTTAGAAATCATCTTTGAAATCTAATAGCAATAGAGCAACATAAAAGAAATTTTTGGAGTGTTCAAGAACTGGCCTTTGTAGTGTTTGGTGGTTTGTTTTTTCAAATTTTTGAGCCCCTTTACTTTGGGGGGCATTAATACTTTCTCATTTCTAATTTGTTTTCGACGATTGTTAGTCTGTCAAATTTGCCAAGAGGAGAGGTTCAAGTTTTGTTTGGACACCAGAAACAATGGAGCCCTTCCCTTGGATCTGGCCTGCCCTAAGGGCTTAACTGTCCGATCACTAGCTGATCTACCCTAACCCCATTATTTGATTCACCATTTGGCAATTATTCGCCACAAAAAGAGACAACTTTTTTTTCTTTGTATGCCAGGTGAATGTTAAATTGGCCAAAGGAAATGAATACAGCCATGTGGCACGAAGAGTCCTTTTAGTCTATCATGCTCAGTTACATGGACTGTGGTTGTCCACAGAAAAAAGGACAAAGACAAAAGAATTTGCGGCCGAAATATTTCACCGAAATTTTCCTATTTGATTCTGCAGGAGTTCTCATAAAAATCTTATGGAAAATTTTAAAGTTTTGTTTCAAGTTTTGTGTCCTTGAGGATCAGAAGTGAGCTTTGTGAGCTCACTCACTCCCTCCCTCCTTGGGTGCTTCAGAAATCTGTGGTTTTGAAGCTTTACCCCATCCTTTACATTATTTGGCTGGGAGGATTTGGAGCTTAATTGTTGAAGGAACTCAGGGAAAGGTGAGTTCTTTGATCAGAATTTCATGTAAGCAAAAGCTTGAGTGGTGTCAGAAGTTGCAATGGCTAACTGTGGTGGTCTGTGCCTGCTGGTACAACCGAGGATTGAGCTCAATTGCATTAATTTTTGCTCAGCAAATGCCTCTCAATTCAGTTCGAAGGGTGCATCTGCCTCTAGAGCTCATCTTCATAGAAATAAGTGGGAAGTGATGTCCAGTCTTTCGGGTTCAAATCTGATGATGATCAGCAAGCGATTAGGCCACAGAGGAGATGAAACTTTCGATTCATGTATGTTGTCGGCGGATACCTCAAGACGGAACTCAAGGGCGGACGTTTTGAGGCGAGTAGTAGCAGATCGAGGAACAACAACAGACGAAGCTTTGATAGAAGACGATGTTGGAATAACAAGGGACAGAGTGGAGTACAGTTGGGAAGAAGAATGGTATCCCATGTATTTAACAGCTGAAATGCCCTCCAATTCTCCTCTAGGGCTTACTGTGTTTGACCGATCTCTTGTCCTTTTCTATGACGGCGATGGCAAGATCCATTGCTTTGAAGATCGGTGCCCACACAGGTGCAACATCTTCCTGGCTTTTTGCACTTTCAAGTTCCTCAATTCGCAGTTTTTCTTCAAGGTTTGGTAATACAGAGATGCTAGGGTTTGTTGTTTTTTCGTGCTGCTGTGCCCCATTTTGGTCCCTAGGCCAAGTTCAACTACAGGGCAAATTGGTTTCTTTTTGATCTGGATCAATTAAGCATTTGAGCCATAAACCCTAAACCCAACTCCAATCTACAGTTCTTTTCTGTCTGTCTGTTCAGGTTTCAGTCAGGTAATGTTATGAGCTATCATTTCACAGTTGAGGGTTTCCAAATAGGGCAAAGAAACAAGAATGCTTGCTTCCAACAATTTTAGACAGTTTTGAAATAGCAGCATAAGGGAATTGAGGCAGTGTTTGCTGCTGCACTATCAGACACACACTGTCAAGGTTCAATTCTTGCTTGCAAGTGGAGGTGTCTTTCTTCCTCCATTATCCTGTTGGAGCTGGGGGACAGACACTTCTGTAATTGGTGCTTTGACATATGTTCTTATTTGAGACATTTGAATGAATTGATGTTGTGATTCTTGGAGAGTGTCTGTCAATCACAGGATTAGAACTGCAGCACCAATACACGTCATATTTGTTTTTTGGTTTGGCCAGAAATGACACTACATTTGTCTTTTACCTTGTTACTTTGGAGTTTTTCTCAGCAGTTGCATTGATACATATTTGTTGGCATTCCTAGAAATTCTCAGTGAGATTCAAATGACAGGTCTGCAAAGTTATCTGAAGGGCAGATTACAAATGGGAATCTGGAGTGTCTATACCATGGCTGGCAATTTAATGGTACCGGTACTTGCGTCAAAATCCCACAGGTCTAACCTGCACTCTGAATGTAAACATGAAATTCCAACTTATAACCTGTTTGTATCAACCCATGTAGACTCTATGAATCTTCACTTGTTCTGAGGAATTAGTCTTTCCTATCTGAGAGTTTTGAAGACTACATGAGTGAGTGCTGATTTTGATGCATTGGTTGCGCAGTTTTCTTTCTTGAAAGCATATGCAGATTCACACTCATGAGTAAATTTTGTTGTTGGGAGGCAACTATCTTGTTGGTGGGAGTGGCTTACAAAGTGTGTATGGATCATGGTTCTTGTTGCAGTTGGCACCTGGTGCAAAAATACCAAAGGCTGCATGCACCCGACCATATGAAGTGCGAGAATCACAGGGAGTAATATGGGTGTGGCTTTCACAAAAGATGCCAGGGGATCCCAAGAAGCTTCCTTGGTTTGAACACTATGCAAGGGAGGGGTTTCAGCATAACTCAAGCATTCAGGAGCTCCCCTATGACCACTCAGTTGTGCTCGAGAACCTCATGGACCCTGCTCATGTCCCCATCTCACACGATCGGACTGATTTTGCTGCCAAGCGTGAAGATGCTTCAGCCTTGGTAAGCCTGAAAGTTTCTGATTAATATTACCACAAAGGGCTTTGTTATTAGCGAATGGTGATCACAGTAAATTACAGGATCCATTGAGCTGTGCTCGTAAGAGCAACAAAGCTTTTCTGCAGCAGTGAGGAAGTGTGGATAGTGAATTTGCTCTAGTGCGATTTAAGCCTTAATCTCCAGCAAGGAAAAAGAAGTCTGCATTATACTCAAGGTAAAAGTGTCATTGTCTTAGGTTGCATTGGCATCTGCATAATTTGGTGGATGCTTTGCATGTGAAAACAACAGGTTTTTGAAGTCACAGAGCGCACTTCTCGAGGGTTTGCAGGGAAATGGGGAAGATTCGGTGGCCCAACTCCTCTAACCAGTACAACTCGGTTTGAGGCACCCTGCTGTTTACGAAATGACTTTAAAATTGTAGGCAAGGATGGCAAGGTTGACTATGCAAGTGCTGTCTTCCTTTGCCGCCCAACTGGACAAGGAAAGTCAATGGTGTTGGTGCGATTTGGGGGTACAAGATTTGGAAACCTAGCTAAATCAGTTCCAGGCTGGATTGTCCATTCACGGTTCAATAGAGTGTTTGAAGAAGACATGGGGTTTCTGGCTTCCCAGAATGAAACATTGGTGCGTAAAAAAGTGGCCACCAAAGACCTTTATCTCAACCTCAAATCGTCAGATACGTGGGTCAGTGAGTATCGCAAATGGCTTGACCTTACAGGTCATGGTATGCCTTACTATTTTGGGCACAGATCTCAGTCACAATCTGCCAACCTGGCAGTCGCTGAGGCTGCACCAGCAGGTCTAGTTGCTGCAACAGCATCTTCATATCCTGCAAGAGGGTCATTTGGTGCAATGTTTGCCAGAGACCCTACAAATCGTTACTTCCGCCATGTGGTTCACTGCAAGTCATGCCTTCAAGCACTTAATGGCTTCAAGAAGTTTCAAAAGGTAAATAGAGTTGGTCTAATGGCAATTGTGAGGGGGATCTTTATGTACGTATGAATAGTATGTGGTGGAGACTGGCTTGCTATACATGTGTGAGTGCTTTTGTGATCTGTTGCTAATGCTTGAACTGGGATTGATGTGTTTCATCAGATTGGGGTGGTGCTGGGTGCTATTTGCACTGGGATTGCAATTACACTCTCAGCAGGAGCATGGCGAGCAACCTTTGTTATACTGGCCTTGCTCATGTTTGCAGCTGCCTATGCCTGCACTCAAGGGATTGCTACTGTGACCCAAAATGTTGTGAGGCCACATCGCAGATGATTAAGCTGCTGATTGACTGACATAGAGTCCTTGAAGGATATTGAGTCCACACAACCCAGCAAAGCAGTGGAAGGTTTTAGGAAGCCCTTGTCAAGACCCCACGAGCCAGGGTTGGGTTCTGGTGTCCTCATTCTAAACCTTGATAAATTTGTATGATGTGCAATATGTGGTGTGAAGTTGAGTGTGTATTGTGACTCGCAATTTTGTGTCCAGGGACAATCTCCATTTGCATTGATCATTATTGCTACAATATTGTTGGAGTTCTTTTGTATGGATGTCATACCAAAACTTGGAAGTTTAGGCAAGTCAGAGTAGTTGTGGGGTTTGTGGGGTGGAGCAAATTTGATTACTGAAGTACCTTTACCATTTCGGCATAAATTAAATTATTTTTTGTTTTGTCAAACTTTTGAAAAATTATTCATTTTTTGTGTTGAAATTTTAATAAATTTAGAAGTTCAATTCAAGTTTTGAACCGAAGACCTTACATGAAAAGCTCTTCAATGTGAGGCAGTCTAGACATACTAGACTATTCCATAACATTAACAAGACCTTTATTGTTTTGTATAATGATTATATGTCGAAAATTTCAAAATTAAAAAACCAAGTGCCAAATTTAAGATTTCAAATTTAATTAGTTATTTGGCAATTAAATGTTGAAATGGTGAAGGTACTACAATAATTGAAATAAGAAATTTGATAATTACATTCAAAGGAAAAAGTGAAGTTGCAAAAGCCTCAAATGAGAGCAATTTGTGTTGGGCAACACGCCCCAAGACATGGTGTGCATGTGTCAAGTGGGTGGTTGTGTTTGTGAAGTATAACACTTTGTGATGAGGACATGCGGGATGAAAGTCTAAATTGGATAGAACAGTGCCATCAATTGTCGAAAGCAGAAAACGACACTGTTATCAATCGTCGATGGTGAAGAGTTTGATTCTGTGACTATTTGCCATGCACCTTTGTTTGTTTGCAGGTAATGTGCGCTAGGAAGGCTTTCATGTTTGACAACGCCTGTTTTATTTCCTTGTTTCCGTTGGTTACATTTTGTGTGGTTTTGTTGTGTTTATGCAAGTGTCTTGATGAATGTCTAACAAGAAGATGGAGGCGATGCGAAGGATAAAAAGAGGAGCTGTGTGGGAGTTTGGGCATCGGATCTTCTGCAAGCTTTGGGGATCAAGAGAAGATAAGTGGATATTTGGCATTCTGATAGACACAGAGCATAAAATTGTGTAGCATGGCTTCGAAATGTTGAGGTTGTGAAAATCTCCGCTGCGCCATATGCTTCTACATGTAGGAGTAAGTTATAAGAGTAGTTTGAAGGGTTGATGACAAGGGGAGTGATGAGGAAATTAGGGATCTTGAGAGTGGCCATCCCGATTTCTCAAAATGTTGTTGTGTTTTGAGTGTTTAACTCTTGTCTGTCTGTTTCATCTTATGAGAAAGTACCTTCAAGGATTGGGAACTCTAGAGGAATACCAGTGTTTACCTTAACACAGAAACAATGATCTTCATATAGAGAGCTGAGCTTCCCTCTATCAAACTCATGAGTAATGTCCAGAGGGATTAGAGTTACTGCTTGTGAATTGTGTCAATGTCGATGTTGTAATAGTAGGATCTTTCTGTTTCCAATGTTGAAGGAGTACAAGGGTTTATATGTTCAGGGCATCTCTAAGGGAAGGTTTCAGTCTACTCACTATGTGGATCTATAATTGGGAAGTGTTCAAGAGGTTGTGGTCTGGGAGAAAAAAAGAAATGGCCAGTTGAGCTCAAGAGAGAGAGGTCGGAGTGATCTTGACCCGTTAGAGACCCTTAGTTTTAGATACTAGTGTAGGCAGCAGGAATTTATGCAGATCTAGGAGTATGATGTTATAGCTCAGGCAGTAAGAATTTAACAATCTACAATCTGCTGCATATTTCCAATTTTATGAAGCAATTGGGTATGGTGTGTGCCCCTGTTCTTTCGTTACAACTGCTCCTCCCTTGGCAATAGCCATGGGTATGATACATACCAAACAGTTACTTCTTTGAAGATCGCAAATTTACATCATTTCTAAATGATGCGATTTTGCTATTTTCCAGAACTTTATCTTCCCATTTGCATAACATATGTTGATTCTGTTCTTGTGATTAGATGTGTTTCTCCCTTTGCAGTGGTCTGTATTGTTGAAAGTGTGGGCAGAGTTCATGGAGATGTATTTGATGTGATCACAAACATTCATGGCAACTTTTTGAAAGTGTCCATGTTGCAACTTATAGCAGACGTTCAGGAACTATTTGTCAAAGCATCTTTGATGTCAATGACAATATAATGATAGCCTTATGTGAAGCAAGAAATGTTATGATGAATAATTTACATGTTGAATTTCGCTATCACTCCCCAATGTCACTCCCCAATGCTCTATTTTAAGGAAAGGTCTTCAACCTACGGATGTTGATTGAGCAAAAAATCTTTTGGTATCATTGTCGCAACATTCAAGAAAAGAAGGTAATATTGAGAAGATTTGTATACTGTGTGACATTCATTAGAACACTTTTTTAGTTTAAGAAGCTATCGTTGATGGATGCTCTCCAAGATTGGAATGTTCGTAGAAAGGCATTGGAAGAATTAGGTCCTTTGCAATACTCTTCAGAACAGATCTTTTGGTGTAAGAAGCTATCATTGATGAATGCTCTCAAGATAGGAATGTTCATCACAAGAGGCGACCAAAGCTTCAGAAATTCGAAGTATTCGAAGGTTAAGAGATTTAAGAGAAAACCATAGGTCCTCGGTTCGTGAGGAAACCAAGGGAAGGATCAAGAGATTTAGCAGGAAACCGAACTGTTTAGGGATTTAAGAGGAAACCAAATGGCTTGAGGATTCAAGAGGAAACCAAGGAAGGATTAGAAGTTAAAGAGGAAACCGAAGGTTCAGAGATCGAAGTCGAGGGAATTTTACAAAATGTGAATAAGAAACGGAAATATTTTTTCATTTCAGGGGCAAATCCACAAATTTGAAGGCAAACAATGTGCTACACACTCAAACGCATTACAAGCAGACCTGTGCACTATAATTTAAGCTCATGAATCCCCTTGATCCAAGTACCCTACAGTTCCGCTCAGATTCTTGTTGTGTTTTTCACTGATGATCATCAAGGAACATCTCCATAGTCTAACATGTACATAGTAGTTGCATCATCACAGCGGAGAAAGAACAATAATAACAAACAAATATGAAAGCGAACTAACACAAAAGCAGCAGAAGCTCTCTTCAGTTCAGGTCTCCAAACTTTTTTCCGCATTGCTTCTTTCAGTAGCATTAGGCAGAACGAAAGTATTTGTTTGATCATCACAAGAGATGGGACAGACCGCCAACCATCGAGATAAAAAGAATGAAATAAGAGAAAAGAAACCGAAGCCGCAACTGATTTCTTCAGGACAAAACAGACAAGGTTCCATTCTCACAAAAAGCCTCACTCATACACTACCATGGTGCCGTGTAAGAAGCGGTTGGTTGTTCATCGCAAGATACGGAACTGACTGCTAACCAGCAAAGAAAAAGGAATAAAAGCAAAGTGTTGTACAAAAGAGCTGTTATTCCATCGTCAGAAAAAGTTTCACTCTCATCCACGACAATTGTATCGTGTAAGAAGGTGTCCTAAGATTTTTGCTTTGTTTCTGTCATCACTCGATGGCCAAACAATAAAACCGCGTGAGAAGGATTCAGAAAGAACGCAGCAATGTTTTGCATCATGAAACTCAGTCCAAGTGTTGGAAAATGTTGTTGGTTTCATCATCATCCTCAAACAAGACAGACACTAACCCTGAAATGCAAAGCCCATCACAGAGATCTAATGCATTCTATTTCCATCGGTCAAAAGACAGGCTTAAAGAACGAAGATGAAATCTAAGAGCAAGCAAAACGGCAGAAGCACCACCCAACTACACAGAACCAACTAACACGAAGAGCCAAAAACAAATCCTAACTCACGAACTCAACAAGCATAAAAAACCAAATCTTTATCTGAAAGACATCAACAGCAGCAGTAGAACAGTGCACACGACACACCAGAAAGCAGCGGAAAAGGTGCAAGGCCGGGTTCAGAAGCAGGAAGAGTAGATAATGAGAGTGCAAGAAGACACAAGCTGTTTATAAAAGATTAGGGTTAGGGTTTCAAAGGGGGAGAAGGCACACTTTATTCTTGGCTGTTGGATTTAGGGGAAAATTCCAGAAGTTGGATTGAGACCGTTAGATTTAGGGTAACGATTCCGCTGAGGAGGAGGAGGAGGAGGTTGTGTGTGCAAGAGTTGACTATGGAATTGTATTTTTTGGCGTGTAAACAGAACTCGTCCCCCTTGTGGGTTTGAATGGAAATGTTCGTTCAACATTTTGTCCCGCAAACACCCACGCACATTCTCTCTCAGTTTCTCTGAATTTTGAATGGAAATTATTGTTGAACCTGCGTGCCAGACAGAAACTCTATCTCCCCAGAGTTTGTCAGAAATTTGTTGAACGGAAATGTTGTTGAACATTTTTGCCAGAAACTCTCTGTAGACTCCTCACATATGGTCACGGCTCCTCCCCACAGCTCCATGAGCTTTTCCCCCAACATTGATTGCTGTACTCTCCCAAGTCTCCTCCATCATGTTTTCTACTCAGGTATGCAAACAAGACATCCATATATATGCCAGTCATTCATAAAATTGCTCTAAAAAATCTGGTAATTATATGAAGCAGAATTGGAGTTACGATTTCTAGACTAGTGTGCAGGAGCAAATCATGGTTCTGATATACATGCAAGATCTGTGGAACAAACAGTGTGAAAACATGATCTACTATAACCTTTGAGCAGCAATTGATTGATTTTAGCATCTGAAGAGAATCTGAACTTATCAGCTCTTGTGGGATGATGGTTCAGAGATGGATCCGTTTGAAGTATTGTAAATTTTCTGCAGATGATGGACAGCTTTGTCAATATGAGGGAGAAAGAATCCCAAGTAGTTGAATCAGCCCAGGGATCCTGATATCACAGCTTCTTCATCAATGAATTGGGGTTATGACAACAACAACAGTGTCCAACAGGACCCAGTAAGTACAACCACACTTTTCTGGATTGCTTTTTGTGCAAGTGTTTGAAGAGAAATGTGGCTCCCCATGACTAAAATTTCGAAGGAAATGAACTTGGTGCGAGTTGCATTTGTGTTCCTTTGTTCTTTTCAGGGCAGCAGAGACAAAGTATTTGGCCTTGGTTTGATACTGCTCAAATATGGGTGCATATGGTCCAGTTCTCCCATCCAAAAGCAACTGCATTTCCCACACACCAGACGTGGTATGACTGTGGATTAGATCCCAGTGAAATTTGGGGGCTACACATGCTGATTTGGGATTTGGCTAAGTCCTTGTTGAGATTTTGGTAAGAATGAGGTTTGGGAAAATTGAACGTTTGTTGCCTTGATTTGAACGCCCACATATTTGCTCTCCCAGTGTTTCTGGTTCATGGTCCACACAGTGCCTCCCATCTGCTCTGCATTTTCGTATCCTCAGTGTGAACCATTTTCCCTAGCATGCTTCCAGCAGCAAATCACCATTGTTTATTGTTGAGCTGAATTCAGGAAAATGCATATTGTAAGATCTGATGAAAGAAGCCTACCTTATAACCACTTTGTGACTGGTAGTATTTTTTAGTCAGTGGTATGCTGATGTTCATACTTGCCTCAGTAAGTATCTGCAAATGTAAGTAGCTGCCAAGCAACAAGATTTCTCCAAACTACTAAGGGCTACCATATGTAATGCTCAGACAAATCCAGGGCTCATTTGTGTCTGGAAATGCCCTTAGAAATTTGAAGCTGAGTACATTAGAGAACTGGAAAGTTGTATTTCATATGAAATACATGCCCCATTTGCTGGCATCCATATAATATGCAAGCAGCCCCAGTGATATGTAGTCAACTCCCAGATTCCAAAAATATTTAAAATGTAGTTAGAGAACAGAAACACAATAACAAACGACAAGAGAAAAATGTTCATTGTGTGTCAACCATGTGGAATGTAGTCATACTGTTCTTTGTAAATGCAAAATCCTTCCTATTTTGCCTTGTGTTAATTATTTGGGGCCTGTTACCATGTGCAAACCAGAGTTTTCTTTTTCCAATTTTGTGATGTACCCACACAGGCAATCATCCACAAGAGGAATTACCCAAATTTGGCTACAGGTCAGAGAGGAAAGTAAACAAATTTAAAAATCCTGCTACATTTTGGCAACCTGCTAAACTTATTGTCTAATTGTCGCAATTTCAGAATTTTTTCCCTCAAAATCGGGCAACTTTGGCACTTTTTTTTCACAAGAATCCTTTGTATGAGTTGCACTGGATAGTTTTTGTCACCAAATGGTGAAAATTCACCCCCAAAAAAAAAAGCTGGCACAAACTTTTGTACTATCTGTTCTTGTTATTCTCATCAACTATTATTGTTACTTTCTTTGTCAAAATTTGGATAACAAACATAGCTGAAATCTTGACAAAATATTGACACGTCTATTTACAACTTTCGTTGTTGACCAAAGCTCAATTCCAATTTAGAACTAAATCGTAATAAAGATCAAACTAGGGATTAAAACTGCACATTAATTTCTAAAATGTATACTAGGAATTTTTATGTCCAGAAGGTGAACCTACATTGTAGTCTCTTGTGCAGATTTTATTGCATTGGATCCGATTCAAAGGGCTATGCTGATTTCTGAAACATTCCAGCCTCGTAAGAGCAGCTTTGGGTGCACCTTGGTATCATGTAACACAAATAAGACTTCCACTGTAAGTGCTTCCCCAGGCACAAGTGAGAACCAGTTATGCGAATATGTAACAGGCAGAATGCGGTTATCTTGAGCTTTGGAATTCGCATTTCTTACTGAAAATTGAAGGCCAAATGCAACTCCATCCCTGACATCTCCAACTCCTGCATCCTTCTGCTGGTCTCCTCTCTCTTTTGAAGGATTTTCCACATAGATGGAGATGCTGTATGACAATCTGCCTGTCAATCGGACTTGTGTGGTTGTTTTGATATGCACTTTTTGCTCTCGGAAAGCACCACTCAGAAGAGCATAACTCCCAGGAGTTGGATGTACCCAGTAGAAATTCCTTGACACCAAAGCTCCTGAGGAGTTAAGGAGCTTGAGGAGTACAAAATACACTGGCTGTGTATTTGGTGACTCAAATACAGGCACTTTGCCAACTGAGACCGTCATATACGCTGGGAGTGTAAGGTGCTCAATCGTGTTGGTATACACTATAGCCCCTTCTATATCATACATGGTAGCTTTGACTGAAAAACCTGAGAGGTGATCCTTTCTTGTGTTGATTGCCTAAGAAAAAGTAAAGCAAATGCATGTCAGGTCACCAATTGGCAATATATGTTGCATAGATCTAGAGATGTTTCATTGCATATGCAGAACATGACAATTTCAGACTATCAGTTCTGTAATTAGGTGTTCTTATCCTTACTTCAAAGGACTAGTATGAATGTCTTGCACCATGAAAGGAGGAAGCTGACCTCAATTGAATATGTCAGGAGATTGAGCTGCACATGTATGGGCTCTGCTGCACAGCGTATACCGAAAAATGCCCCAGTTTGGTCCAAAAGATGGTCATACATTTGACCCCGGAGACCTGGCCATGGATTTTGAGTCTTCCATATGAGCATTCCTGTGTAATGGGTCCACATCCATGAATTCCAGCCCTCTATGAGTGCCCTATATTGGACGTAATTGACCAGTTGTGCCTGCAATTGTGACATAACACAGATTTTCAGTGTTGGTTTGTGGGCCAGAACTGGACTTGGGACAAATCTCAAAGGTTTTAGCTCAAAAATTCTTTGAAGGGGAAAATTGAAATCTTAATAAAGGGGCTTTGAAACCAACTTTTTCACAAAAATCATCCAATCCTTCTGGCACACCATATGACTCAATTTGTCCTGGTACGAGATTTTGCTCATCAGAATAAGGGATGAATTTGTGGTAGAACCATGTTGGATTTGGGATTTCCCCATCCAGAATTTGAGGGGGATCCCAAGCTTCTGGTGGCATTGTTGCCCGAATTGTGGCAGCAACAGGTACACCCACATTGCCAATTTCCGGATTGAATGCATATGGGTAGTAGTTTTCTTGGAAGAATCTTTCAGGGACTTGGATACCATATGGACCATCTCGGAATAATCCATTCCCAGCTGCAAACCCTTCCCAAAGAGATCCCTTAATATATGCACGTGTTCCATCAAGACATAGACTTGGGTTGCCATTCCTGGAGTGCAGTGCAAGCCCCAATGTTAAAGCATCATTGATGTCATCAGCAGGTTGTTGTTCATTTCCACCCACCCAAAGTGCTAAACTTGCATGGTTCCTGAGGAGCTTCACTGTATCCCAAGCACATTTCAGAAACAAATCATGGTCTAGTGGCCACTGTGGATCTGATGGTTCTACTCCTCGTCCATTGCAGTCTCCCGTGATCCAAAATTCTTGCCAGACCTGCAAACATTATGTCAATAAATTAAACACTTTCTTGCCATGAATATTTCCACCCATAGTTCACAAAATGCCTGGGTACCAGGAGAGTTAAATACGAAGTCATACATTTGATGTTTGTGCTCTGATCATGAATGTCTCACTTATTTGTCAACAAAATGTTAACTCAGATCAAGCAAAGGAAATTTGAACAAAGAATTGTAAATTGAGTATCTGGGTGCCTCCCATTGAGGTTGATAATAGGATGATGCCACTTACTAAAATACCGCATTTGTCACACGCATTGTAGAATTCAGGTCGCTCTGCCAAGGCGCCACCCCACACACGGATCATGTTCAAGTTCATATCAGCATGAAATCCAACATCTGTATTGTAGCGATCCTCTGAAAGGCGAAGCAACCCATCAGAGACTATCCAGTTGCCCCCACGTATGAATAGTGGCTCCCCATTCACCTCAAATTTCCTACAGTCAACCAAGATGCAAATACATAATAAGCAGGTAATGCCAAATAGCAACAGTTAGCTAGGCCTGTCCCTATTAACAGAAATAGTGGCAGGAAGACTTTAAAGTCTTTATACTTTTTTGTGTAATAACACAGTTATTGTGAGGTTATTATTCATGTATGTTGCAGTGAATTTCTGTGTGGAACAAGCTATGGACCCATAAGACCAAGATCAGAGAGCACAAAGGGGGACATGCCTAGCATCTAGGGTGAGTATGCATTTTAACGTATAAAGTACCGGCCATTTGTGGAAGAGTCAATATATGAAGTAATATGTCGGAAGCCAAATAAGTGGCTCCAGGTGTCAGACTCTCCTTCACCATCAACTGTCACCGTGATCTCCACTTTGTAGAGAGGTTGGTCTCCCATACCATTAGGCCACCACAGCTTTGGTTTGACAAAACGTAGCTGTCATATTTCAAACTACAAATCAGTAAAAACCCACCAAGCGCCATCTATAAATTCTATACAATTTTCAGCACACTAACAACTGTAAGTAAGAAAAAACAGTAAAATTTCAGGCTAGTAATTTCATTGCAATCCTGGCATCATCAGAATGTCTAGAATTACATCAAGGTTGTTTTGTAGGTTTAGTGGCTTCAGTGGTTTACAACACAGTCAAGACAGAGAAGGACACATGAAGAAAAGCACCAGAAAAATTGAATAGAGAGGCACACCGGAGGGAAGGGGTAGAGTATGGTGGCATCTGCATTTAAGACAATTTCTTGTGTAGCCAGATGCTCAATTAGGCAAACACCATCTTCCTCCATGTCTATGGACACATTGACCATTACAGTTACATTTGTGGGCAATGGTTTGGTGCTGATAAGTTCCATGCTGGAGAATAAAGTGGCATTTGTATATCCCTCGTCAAATGTTGCCACTAAATGTGGGTCTGAAATCCTCACTGACTGCAAAAACACCCCACCCACCATTTTCTGAAACTATGAACACTGGATGCACATCTTGGATAAATATGGATTTCTAAAGGACATGCAAGAGACTGCAATGATCTTGTATTCATCTGTTGAACAAGTGCTTCCATTGTGCAATGGTGCATACCCCAGTGTTGGAAACCGAGACCTCGTCCCAAATACCTGTATTCCTGTCTCTGAAGCACGGTCAGGAAATTTGAGTCAGAATATCTGTTGGCAAGGGAATTCATGTGAGGATGATGCCATGTGAAACTCCATGGAAACAGTGAAATGGTGAGGATAAGGTTGAACAGCATTACCGGATAGCGCAGATCCAATCCCAGCCCTGCACATATTGGGCTGCCACATCCTTGGCAATCTGTTCACACAACATACCCAAGTGAATTCTGATGAACATGACATTGTGTCAAGCATTGAGATGACAAACTACACACTCATGAAGAGTCTCCGGGATTGCAGATAATTGATAAAAGGGCCACGCATCAAGAGGTAATCTGAAAGAAAAGAGAACAGAGAGAACAGGCCACCTTACATCATGATCTCCACCCTGACCACCCTCTGGAGGGATGTGGCCTGGATGGTCTGGAGGGTGAACTTTCACAGCCAGGTAATTGCTCCCATCTTTGTTCAACCAGTTGGTGATGTCCAACCTGTGTCTCAGGAACATGCCTTTGGATAGTACCTCTTTGTGTCCATTCACAAAAACCTCAGCTTGGTAGTTTATGGCCCTGAATAGCAGCCATGCCTTCCCATTTTCTACCTGTCAGCAAAGGCCATGCCACAAATATGATTGTTGCCCTAGTCATAAGAACACAAGATATGCAACACTATAATCATGGGTACCCAAAACAAATAGTCCAATATGTGTGCAACCCGTTTCAACTGAAACTGGATTTACCACTCACAAATGGTTGTCATATTTGGCATCTGAACTATGTCTTTTGAGGATGCGAAAAATACTGCAAAGCTGTGATGCTTAACAAACAGTGTATAGAAAAAGCTCACATAGTTAGTTACAAGAACTCACCAAAGTGGGGAGATCGAATTGATTACAGAACCAAAATGTGTAATAATCTGGACCCACATCTGCTATATCTGGAACCTCCTCATTATTAAGACCGTAGAATGGATCAGGTATTTTCTCATTTTTCAGCAGCGTTGTCAACACTCTGCAAAAGCTCATTTTTTTTTATCATTCAGTACATTTGATGGACTCAAACCCATTTCTTGTAGGCCCCATACCAACATCCTCATAGGAATAGTTGGGGCATGGTGGCTCATAGTGTGAAGCCTTTGTGTACCACATGATACATTCTGGTGAATCAAACTAGAAACATGATTTTACACTCAAGACCGATGTCCAGAAACCTGACCAAATGACAAATTCCAATCCTAAAAAAAAGATCCCTTCTGAACTTGAGAAAGTTGTGGGTACCCATAAGTACTCTGTGTCAAGGGCAAATGAACACCAAGACTTGATGCAGAAATGAAAAGAATATCAAAGACCCATGAATATATGAATATCCTGTGATCCTCAAAACGAGGTGGAGATCCATTGAAAGTATAATACTCTGAGAAACAGGAGAATGGCAGAGCAACATATTACTTTTCACTTTTTAGGGTTTCTAGCTCTTTTTTAGAGCTCAACAATCACAAATTATTTTCTGAGTTCCTTTGTGGGAATCAAGAGCATAAAACTTGATGGGATCTGAACATGTGAACTAAAACTGGTTATGCTTTGTGATGCTAAAAAAGAAAATTTGCAGCAGATTTGATGCTTGCTCGCATTCCATAGATAGACAGAGAATTGATGAGAAGAGGAGAGGAGAGAAAGGATGCTTACGTTCCAGGTACAACTGCTTCAATCCATCCCTCAGAACTTCCTTTTATTGGGAAGTGCGCAGGCGTACTGAGCTCCTCTCCTGTGAGCTCCACTTCTGTAGCTCTACATGCTACCCATCCCTGCTCCAGCCTCTTCTGCTGCATACGGGCCATGTTTATCTCTAGCAAAAACCTCTTCAGTCGCTACCAAAAAAACCCATCATTTCAATTCAAGCAAAAACTTCTACCCAAAACCCATCTCACAAAACTGCAAAATCAGAGAGCAAGGTGAGAAAGAGTTTCAAGAGCTTGGGAGAAAGCTGAAAAGCCCCCCATCACTCTGATGCTACCTACCTATCATCAACCTACCTTCTAACCTACATATTACCTACCTACTTATCACCAACCTACTTATCACCTAAATAATTATCTGTCTTTATTTACCTACCTACCTTTGAGCAAATCTTCTTCCCTTGGAGGCTGACAATTCCATCACTAGCCATGACAGTTCTGGTTAGAATCCCTACTTCTAATATCAAGGCAGTTCCATCATCATGTCATGGCCCAGTTCTATTCCAGATTTTGTTTCTCTTGTGCAGAAATCTGCAAAAGAAATTTGCTAGGATCATTGAAGTGGTGTTTCAAAAGGTGGTTTTCTTGTGTGTAACTGTTGTGTGGATTCCGAGTGTTTTAGAGTTATGACTAACTAGTCTGAGACTTGTCGATTTTGGAAGAAATGTTTTGGTCGATGGTTTCAAGTCATGATGGACAATTCTGTAATTTGGCAAAGCTAATGAAAAGGTTGGAAAATCTAGGTCTCGTATACAATGGAATGATCAACCCCCAGCCCATTATGTTGGGTTCAGCACCAGGTGAACCCAGTAGGGTGAGCTAGGCAATGCACTCAATACACAACATAATGGTCAGGGGAGAGACGATTCCATGACATTAAGGTCTGGGGTGGCAGAATCAACAATTTGAAATTTTACGAATTCATGTTCAATAGATACTATGATCATTATTACGAATGCATGGTCGTCACTAGAAGATTATGTCACATAATGTGGTCAAGAAAATGACATAATCTGCCAGCCTAGACCTTAGTGTTTTCAGGTGACAGCCTCGCTGGTTTTGGCACCTGGCACTGTACCCGACATAACGGGCAGAGGTGAGATCATTCCACGAGATGACGTGGTCTGTTGTGGCAGATTCAAACGATTTTGGGAAAAAAAAATGATGTTCAACAGAGATTATGGTCATTATTGTGAGCATATGATCATCACTGGAAGATTATGTCACATAATGTGGTCAAGAAAATGACACAATCTGCCATCCCGCCGGACTGTAATGTTTTCAGGTGATGAGCTCTTTGGTTTTGGCAGGGGTGACTAACTGATGATGATGCCCACAGAGCTTACCTCCTGCATTGGCATAAAATTTCTAGTGTATCTGGAAGGCACTTTATCCAGTGGAATTTCTCCTCCGCAAAGGGCAAGGCATTTTGGAAAGTGAAATGCTCGCTCATGCTACAGTGGGCATTTCTCATGATACCGACCTAGTGAGTATCAACTGAAGAAGAGAAGGGGTGTGTCACACTGTGGCCTTTGCCATTTACATTTTAAAAGTATCTGAAGGCAAAAGAAGAATTATGGAAATTCAAATATTTCACCATGCAAAAATATATCTTCAAAAAAAATCCTCTAAAAGATACCAAAATCCTTCAAGATATCATAACTCTATTATAACTAATCTCAAGTTTCAACATAACCCAAAATATCATCTTTCAAAAATCCTCGAATAAAAATAGACCTATTATTATTACCTAGGGGCCAAAATCCCTTAAGCTACTAAACCCTATAATGAATCTGAACACAATATCCTTGCCTTGGTGGGCAAGGCCAAAAACCCAAAACTGCCAGTGCTTTAGCGGAGGTAACGGCCTCAGAGTAGCGTGGTTTTAGGATGTTTCTGGGAAAGAAAACAAACCAAACATTGAGGTGGGTTTTTTCTTTTCTTTTCACTGACTCACCCTTCTTTTAGATTTCAAAAAATTTCCTTCCTTTTTTTTCTCTCCTCTTCCTTCTTTTGCTCCTCTTTTGTTCTTTCTTTTTCTCTTTCACCATTATCTTCTTCTCTTCCATTGTGTTCTAACTTTTCTTCATCATTAAATTTTTTTTTTACTGCTACTACTACTATTATTATTATTATTATTATTATTTCTTCTTTTTTATCTGTGTTATAGATGTTTCTTCTTATCATTTTTTTTCATTTTTTTTGTTACTTTAGTTTTAAAAATAAAATAAAATCTTTGGTTTGTTTTTTTTTTTTCTATTGTTATAACTTTTTCCTCATTTCCTTCTTTTTTATTTTATTTTTTCTTCTTCAAGCATTTTTTTTTTTTTCATTACATTGTTGCATTTGTTGCCATTGCTTGTTGCATCATCATTAATTATGCACATCATGCGAGGTATGCCTTCATCTTTTTCCTTGTCTTTTTTTTGTTTTGTTTTGAGAGTAAAATCAAAAAGGAAAAGTAAAAAAAAGAAAGAGAAGAAGACAACAGAATAAAAGAGAAGGAAATGAAAATAAAAAAGAAAGAAGATGAAAAGAAAAAACTTAGAAGACAAAGACTATTTTTGGTTTTTTTTTTTCCTCCTTTGTGTTTTCTATTTTTTTAAATTCTAGAAGTAGAAGAAAAAAATTGCTTTATTTTCCTTTTTTTCATGAAGATTTTTTTTCTTGTTTTTTAAATTCAAGAAGAAGAATTATAAGTTTTTTTTTTCTCTTCATTGCTTTGTTTTCCTTTTTTTTGTTTTTTAAAGAATAAGAAGATTTTTTGGGTATTTTTCCCCTTTTTTTCCTTTTTTTTTTCTGTTTTTAAAATGCTAGAATTATTATTATTATTATTATTATTATGTTTGTCCTAAATATTTCTTTTTCCCCCCTCATACTTTTCCAATTTTTTTTGGTCTTTAAAATTCCAAAAGATGAATTTTGTTATTATATTATATTTATTTCTTATTTTCAAAAAAAATCCAATTTTTTATTATAATAAAATTCAATAGACTATAAATGTTCATACCCATGTAATTTTTTTGGGGTTTGGTTTACATGTTTCAAACTTGCATCATAATGTGTATCATGTGTTTGATGCAAATTTTCAGTAACTATGAAATACCAATTTGTAATTAATGTCATACAACTTCAAATGTATCACTATCAACTTTACTCTTAACAACATGCTACTAAGGTGGTTACAATAACAAGAACTTATTAATGAACACATGACACGCCAATGAAAATAAGTTTTAAAAAAAATCTTTTGAGGTTTTAAAGTAGCATGCATATCTTACTTAGGTTTCTTTGGCATAAACAATGACATAAAATTCATGTTTTCCATTTTTTGGACATTTTTAAAAGTTTAGAAAGATATGATATTAAGATCAATACATACAAGTTTTGTCTTATAACAATTATAACCTCATGTTTGTATTACGTTTGCATGCCTTGAATGTGAACATTGCATTAATATTTGATTGAAAATTTCCCCGAAAATACAAGTTTGAAACATATTGCAATGTTGCATTAAAAGAACTTCAAAAACATAAAATTCAATGTGAAATACTTGCATAAAAGTCACAAATAAACATTAATTTTGTTAGAATGATTTTGCAATACCCAAATGTTGGGCATAAAATATGCATGTTCAATGAAAAAAATGATGACGATTAAAAATTTTAAAAAATTAGAAAAAAAATGTGCTAAATAATAAAAGAAAATAATTTAGAACAAGAAAAAAACATTAGAAGGAAAAAAAGTAAAAGAAATTAGAATTTTAAAAAAATAACATTTCACGTAATACGTTGATTTGCTATTCACACAACAAATATTAGAAGAATTTTAGAATTAAACACTTTCACAATGAAGAAAATGTGTTGAGATAGATAACAAGGTATGGATTCGTAAGTTGTTCCATATAACTATGTAAAACTCCACCTCCTTGTAACCCTTACAACCTAGGACCACATTTTCCACTACATTTTAATCTAGCCCACCATTTGTCTACATGTCACCATATTAGTGCTAGTCTTTAATTTAGGTGATTGTATTTTGTTATGAGATCCTAACAAAAGTTAAAAACATTACTTAGAACTCAAGATGATCAAAGTAAGATGATGCCCATAATAATGACATTGAACTTGAAGAATTAATGTCATTATTGGAAAAGTAGCATGGTGGATATGATATCAAAGCTTGGAGTTTTGGGGGGATGTGTAATAATGTAATTGTCCTAGATCCAAAAGAGTGTGGACTATTGAAGTGAAAGGTGGTTTACTTGGAGAGCATTTATGATGGTTCTAATTACACATGACATTCTTAGACACAATGAAATCAAAGCATAAGGTGTTTTGAATTTTCTTTTGAGTCTAATCATGTTAAAGGGTTTCTTTCATCATGTTTTTGTACATTAAAATGAATGCCGCATCTACTTGTGCACGGAAGGGGGTCAGGAAAACTTGAAAATTGGACATGGAATTTCATCTTCACATGTCATCATGTTTCTTGAACTAATTGCAAACTTTATGAATGGTATCTTTGTTCTTCATGGTTTGGATATACTACATCCCTTTGCCAAATTTCTTGAATATGACTCACAAGTTTGAAACATTAACCTTACTATGAAATTGATATGTTTTGTACCTTTTTTTCCTTTTAACTACTGTGTGGATGGTAAAGGTGATAAGCCTAACATTATCCTAGGCAAAAGAACTAATGATCTACAACTATTCACGTTATAAAACTATGCATAATCAAGTTTGGTATAACTAGGTTCCTAAGCATATATGAATTAGCAAGCAACACAATTCACTCCCTTTCAAACACTCAAAGATAATGGAAAACATTCAAATTTCACATGACACAAACAAGGTGCATTGCAAAAGAAAATGCCAATACATGTGATTACACAATGAACAACATTATTGCAAGAGTTGCCTTCTTTGTTATACACTTCTTTTTCTTTCTACACACACACGTATATGTAAGCACATACACACATATATATGTATATATAATAACAATATATGTGTACATACATATATGCAAGTTCATTTGTTAATAAAAGGTTACCATTATTTTTTTCCACAAATGACGTCCTATGGCATGTGTTAGGAATATTTTGTTTGTACATGTTTACATTGTAATTATTATAAGTAAATTAAGGTAAATTAGTTTAGAACCGGTTCCAATGTGAATGTGGTTCAAAATATTTGTATGGGACATAATCCAAAACGTCCCTACAATGCAAACATAAGTCATGCGATTGTGAATGTGAGTTGTGAGCATGTGAGCATGACTTTTGTGAGGAAGAGAGAAAGTTTTTAATATTCTTACCATGTATACATATTATTCTTGCATGCACGTAAACATAATATTCCACCCATGTGGACAAGATATTCCTTCCATGCGATACAAATATTTTTTTGACTTTGTTTAGGGGTAAGGGTATTGCAGAATGTAATTAAACTTCCTAATCAAAAGTTTTGTCTTTTAACACTATGCCAAAACATGGTTTTCTTGACTAGGACAACTTGTGACTATATTGATTATAGTCATGTAGCCATATTTGGACTTTAGTTACTATCAAATTTTTTACTACAACCATTATTAGGACTACAAGACTATAATATTGTGGGTAATTATATGACCATAATTATGAGTACATAATTCGTAGTCATGTTGAACATACTTGATTTTGGTTGATCGACTATATAAAAAAAAAGGTATGAACATATGGCTAGGCTTAGTATAAATTAGCTTAGGTTTAACCTATTTTAACCTCTAGATTAAATTTGATTAAATTTAAACCTCTAGAATTAACTTCAGTATAATTTTTGAGATTAACTTCTATTAAATTTTAGAATTAATTTACTTTAAATATTTTTATTTAATCGAAGTAGCCTCATTTAGTCTAAATATACTTATTTTATTTTATTTAACAAATAACCTAGTTTTACTCTAATTTTGTCTAGGTGACTTAATCTAACCAAATTTAACTACAATAAGCTAAATTAACCTAGTTTAGCTTAAATATTTGAAATTTAACCAATTTTTGCCTATGTTAGCTTATGTATCCAAGTTTTGCATAAATAGTTTTCTTTTCCCAAATTTTTCATAAATATCTTGATTTTATCAAATTTTGCAAGTTTTGTTTAATTTAACCCAAATAGCCTAGTTTAACCAATTATAACCAACTTTAACATATTTCAGACTAAGTAGTTTAATTATGCCAAATTTAAACAAATTAAACCTAAGTTAACATAGGTAATAATTAACCAATTTGAACCAAATATAGATTATTCTAAACATGCCATGCACATACCAAGTCTAGCCAATTTTAAGTTGAATAATATATTTTAACCAAGTTTAGCCTAACATAGCCTAGTATAGCCCATTTTAACCAAGTTTAATTTGAATATTTTAGCCAAGTTTAGCCTCACATGGCCTAATATAGCCAATTTTAGCCAAATTTAATTTAAATAACCTAATTTACCCAAGTTTAACATAATATAATATAGTATAACCAATTTTGACCAAGTTTAATGTAAACAACCTACTTTACTAAAATTTAACTAAGTCCAACCTAAAATAGCTTAGTATAACAAGTTTAATTTAAATAACCTACTTTAACCAAGTTTATCCAAGTTTTTGTAAATATAGTTTAATTTATCAAAACATAGCCTAGGATAACATAATATAGCCAAATTTAACCTAAATAATCTAGTTTAACCAAGTTTAGTTTAATATAACTAAATTTAACCAAATATAGGTAAGTATAGCCCAATTTAGTTAAGTATAACCTAGTATAGCCAAGTATAGCCTAATTTAATCAAGTATAAACAAGTAGAACCTAAATAACCTACTTTAGCCTACTATAGCCTAATATAACCAAGTTTAGTGTAATATTTTAATTTAACCTACGTTAAACCTAAATAACTTAGTTTAACCTAAAAAACCCAAGTTAGATTATGTTATTTAAGTTTAACCTAGGAAGACCTAGATTAGCTTAAAATAGCCTATAGAAGCCCAAGCTAGATTATTGGGTGGCATAGGTTAACATAAGTTAATGTAAGTCAACCTAAGCACAAGGTGACCTAGGTTTAAAAAGCTTGTATTTATATGTTTGTGATAACTACATCTAATATTTTAAAAAATGTGGTGGTGCAATGGTAAAGGACTTAGCCCTTCAAAGTGGAGATTGAAGGGTTCAAATGTTCTTACTTTTGTTTTATATACTACTTAGGTTCCTAGGAATATAAATGAGTAGCCTTCCTAAGAGTAAGGTGGCTACCTTAGCCTAGGTTGTTTTTTGACCTAGGTTAGGTCACCTAGCCTAATCCCCTTAGGCTTCAACATGTAGGTTAGGTCACTTAGCCTGAAGTGTTTAACCTAAGGCTTGTAGCTTAAGCAACCTAAATTAGGTCCCAAGTGTATTTCTTTGACTAAAAGTTGATTACCACATGGCATCATATAGTTGGTAAGAAAAATATTCATTATTTTAGATTGCTACATGTCAATTCATAAGTGGTTAATAAAATCTTGAATTCAATTCATGGCATGTGACAACAAAACATTAATTAAAATAATTATGATTATATTTAAAAATTAAAATTTGGCTGTTGAGATGTCGTCCAATCATGAAGACATAGTCATAAATGACATTTACAACTACGACATTTTTGGTGACTAATGGTAAATACCACAAGGCCATATGGACTATTAGTAATATAGTCATGACTAGTCATATATGTGGTTTAGGACTAAAGTGCTAGTCGTTTATGTAGTCATATTTACCATGTTTTGGTAGAGTATAATAACTTTGGGTGTTTCCCAAGCTTTTAAAATAAACATTTAAATTTATTTATTTTTTCTAAGAGATTTTAGAAGAAACTATATAATTTTTAAAAATCCTAGCAAAAAAAATTTTAAGATCTTAAATGCTACATCTAACACTTTAGTCCTACATGCCCTTTTTATTGAAAATTGCCTTTGAGAAATTTTTATTACCTTGGGTAGTTCTCAGATTTTTGAATTAAAAAAAATGGTGATTATCAAAAGAATGGTTTTCAATTTAGACATGGAAATTATGGTAGATGGTTTTTAAAGCAAAAACCAATGTGATAATCACCTAAAAACCATGGTCCATTTTGAAAATTACCTAGTATTGGTAAAACTAATGTTGGTTAGATATTTACAAAACACTCAATTGCAAGGTTATCAAAAACCTACCTAACAATTATTGATTTTTAAAAATTGAGTAGATTTAGAAAAGTCAGCAAGATTATATATAATTATCTCCCCATTAGAATAAATTGCACATCTTCAAAGATTAATGTCTCAAAGATTCCTCAAAATAACTACCACCAATATATAATGGGGGTATTAGTCTAGGTTGAAAATGGTGACAAATTGTTTTGGAAATAAAAATTTCGTGTAGCTAATGAAAAAGCTTAAAGGATTGATTTTTTTTCCTTTTGGGGGAAAGGTGGGGTGGGGGGCCGGGGTTTATCTACTTTAATGTTTGCCATTGTGGTCTCATCAACTCAAGATGTTTCCCAAGTTCCCAATGTGTTCCTTAAGACATTCCAAATAACACCTCCTTTTTTATTCCATATTGTCTTGCCATGGTTCAACTTCAATGCATATAACTTGTAAAAGAAGGGTGGGGAGGGGGGTGACAAAACATCTTTTATTTTGGGGAAGGAAGTACATTTAGGCTTCTAATGGCTCATTCACACTTGAAGGTAGGGTAACAAAATATTAGTACCATCATGGATTAAGGTTTCTAGGATTAGTTTTTAAAAAACATTAAAGTTTCTAGATAATTATTGATAACTACCTATTGTTGTTCACATAACCACCTAAAAATTAAACCTTAACCAACCTACTAACCTTTTTTCCTTTATTGTCGTTCAAAGGACAACACCTACTTACTTCCCTTTTGCACCATATCATTGTGTTGAAATTGTTGTTACTTACACAAGTAACATGGCTGATAATGGAGTGCATCTTCAAGCTTTGACAACATCTTTCATTTGTAACTTTCTTTTTTAGATTCGATGTTGTATGTTCTCACAATTTACAATAGTTTTTTCTTCTTCAGTTCCAAAACTATGTGCATTCGCAATTCATTGTGTGTAATTTGCCATGAGTAATTCTCAGTTTTGTGAGATAACATTGGTCTTGATTTCAAGGTTTTGGAAAGGTTTTGACTCAAGGATTTGTGTTGGTTTTGTGAAGGTTTTGATTCAAGGTTTTGTGTTAACTTTGTGGGGATTTTGATTCAAAACTTTGTTGTGATGTTACAAAAATCTTGTGTCTTTTACATTTGATGTTCATTCCTACACTTTCTTTTTGCAAAGTTCAAGTTTTTTTGCTTCAAGGACTTTTCAAGTTATTTGTCATTTCTTTGTTTTGATTTTGTACAATTTGATAAGTTTTTGCAGTCCTTCATGATGAGGCCATTGCAATTTGTGTTGTTGGTTCATTTCATACAAATTTTACTATAAGTTTGGGAATGTTTGACCATGTGTTATGAAGTTCAACCTAATGAAAATTTTCAATTTCACCCTCCAAAGGACAAAATTGTCTTCTAGACCATGTTGAATTCCATGATGCTTCATCCATATAAATTTTCTTCTACTTTTGATTTGTTGTTTGATAAGAATTTTGGGGACAAAGTGAAAAAAGGTCTACAACATGGTATTCCTAATTTTTGATAAATCAATATAGCAATTTGAGATGGATTGAACATTTTAAGGTTACCAAAAAATTTGTGTTTCAATTGGTCATGAAGCTAAAACATATCTTGGAAAAAAGAGACACTTGTTATAGGTGTGCAATACATGTAGGAATTTGAATTACATGTTCACTTCACAAGCTTGTTCAGGAGACATAATATCTTTGATGCCGATAATTATTTGCCATCAACAAATCCAATGTTCACTTGGTTCTTCAAAAGTTTGTTTGTGCAATGAATACAATGTTTAGAAATCAAATGAGGTGGCCAAAAGGAGAGGAGTTGGTGGAGGTGATGGCTGGTTTCAAATCTTTTTGTGGTTTTCCATTTATTTATGGTGCCATAAATGTGATCTGACTACACATTCAAATGGGTGAAAACACACTAAACCCCCCAAAAATTGTAAGCACAAATATAATCTTTCTACAAATAATTTTTTTGATAATGTATGGACATCACATCTTGAATTATTTTTGTTTATTTTCAATATATGTGCTTATATTTAGACCTAATCTAATGAATTATTTGAAAAATCCAATAAACATTGAAAAATTTGAACAAATGGAATATATTTGTGACAAAATAATACCCATCACAAAATTTGAAAATTTGATTATATATTTCAAAACTAGGGTTGTGGATGGAATTCTTGGGTGAATTTTTTGTGGTGTATGATATTGATATACATCAATTAAATCTAGGACAATTTAAAAATTCAAAGTTTTTGGATGAAATTCCATTCAAAAATTGTGTTTTTTTACATTTGTTTAACAATGAATGCATAATAACATCTTTTTTTAAGCAAAAAACCACTACCATATCAAGAGGAGGAGATTTTATAAATGGGCATTACATTATTTTTTCAATTTTCTTTTGTTTGGTAATATTTCATGAATCACAAACATGAAACCCTATGGTCATTGAAAAATTGTAAGTTACATATTCTATTTACATTGATTTTATCTAATCCTCTTCATTTAACTGTTGGATCAAGATTAATTTTGATTCAAAATGAGTTCCAAAATGTTGTGCAAATTCTAAATTGTTTTGCTTGTGTTTAAAATAACCAAAGGATGCCATTAAAATTTTAACTTACTACGTATTATAATAATTGTTACACATCACCTTTTTTGAACAAAAGTGGCTCACCTTTAGTGTGCTTTCACCCAAAAATTGAAATGGGCATCTGTGACATATTATTTTCTTTCAAATCAAAGTTTTAAAACATGTAATTGCAAGTTGTTGTCGACTACCAAAAAAATTCATAAATGTATTTGTTGGTATGCCTAACTTAATGAATGATGTTTGCATCTTACAAATTGCAAGCTTGTATTGAAAAGTTGTTAATGGTGATTTGTTTCGATAGAATTGAGGTGAAGAGAATATCCAACCTTACATTCTTGGAAAAAAAATTATCCTTTGGGCATGCCTTGGTTGATGATTTCTCATAAGCAAGTTGGAAATGTGCACCATACAATACTTGAGACATTGTACAATAAGCAACTAAATCAATGTAAGAGTGTGATTAAAAATTCATTTGAGATTTTGAAAAAAAGTTTCAAAAAATTGCTATTCAAAACCAAGTTCCACATCCTCATTCTACCTGAGGTGGTGGTGTGTTATTTCAACAATGTTTGGTTGATGTTTTTGGTTTTTTAAAAAAACTTTTCTTTTCAAACAACCGTTGGTCCCCCCCCCCGCTGCCCCGATCCTTCGTATTTTTCACTCCGGTTCTTTAACCCGTCGAGCCCCCCCGGTCGATCCTTCGCATTTCCCGCTCCGGTTCTTTAACCCGTTGAGCCCCCCCCCCGC
>Ga0116227_10001132_pt1 | contig 57853 bp, 53 predicted proteins | sample S1TSphgellanicum_FD_89693 | JGI IMG/M metagenome (GOLD analysis project Ga0116227, IMG submission 89693) | Host-associated microbial communities from peat moss isolated from Minnesota, USA - S1T2_Fb - Sphagnum magellanicum MG | ecosystem: Host-associated > Plants > Peat moss > Unclassified...
AGGCCGGACAGCCCGATGATGTCCGCGCCTTCGACCTTCGCCCTGGCGAGAATGTCGTTGCACGAGACCATCACGCCCATGTTGACCACTTCGAAGTTATTGCACTGAAGCACCACTGAGACGATGTTCTTGCCGATGTCGTGCACGTCGCCCTTGACGGTGGCGATGACGATCTTGCCCTTCGCGCGCACGTCGGCGCCGGCTTCGGCGAGCAGCTTCTTTTCTTCTTCGATGTACGGGATCAGATGCGCGACTGCCTGCTTCATCACGCGCGCCGACTTCACCACCTGCGGCAGGAACATCTTGCCCTGGCCGAACAGGTCGCCGACGATGTTCATGCCATCCATCAACGGACCTTCGATCACATTGATCGGCCGGCCGCCGGCTGCGGCGATCCTGGCGCGCACTTCCTCGGTGTCTTCGACGATGAAGTTGGTGATGCCGTGCACCAGCGCATGCGAGAGACGCTTCTCGACCGGCTGGTTGCGCCACTCGAGGTTTTCTTCCTTCTTCGCGGCGCCGGTCTTGAACTTGTCGGCGATCTCTAGCAGGCGGTCGGTGCCGTCGTCGCGGCGGTTGAGGACCACGTCTTCGACGCGCTCGCGCAACTCGGGGTCGAGGTCGGCATAGACGCCGAGCTGGCCGGCGTTGACGATGCCCATGTCCATCCCCGCCTGGATGGCGTAGTAGAGGAACACGGTGTGGATCGCTTCGCGCACCGGGTCGTTGCCGCGGAACGAGAACGACACGTTCGACACGCCGCCGCTCACCTTCGCGTACGGCAGGTTTTCCTTGATCCAGCGCGTGGCGTTGATGAAGTCGACGGCGTAGTTGTTGTGCTCTTCGATGCCGGTGGCGACGGCGAAGATGTTCGGGTCGAAGATGATGTCTTCGGGCGGGAAGCCCACTTCATTGACGAGGAAGTCATACGAGCGCTTGCAGATTTCAGTCTTGCGCTGGTAGGTGTCGGCCTGGCCTTTTTCGTCGAAGGCCATCACGACGGCCGCCGCGCCGTAACGGCGAATCAGGTTGGCGTGATGACGGAACGCTTCCTCGCCTTCTTTCAGCGAGATCGAATTGACGATCGCCTTGCCTTGCACGCACTTCAGACCCGCTTCGATCACTTCCCACTTCGACGAGTCGATCATGATCGGCACGCGCGCGATGTCAGGTTCCGAGGCGATCAGATTCATGAAGCGGACCATGGCCGCTTTCGAGTCGAGCATGGCCTCGTCCATGTTGACGTCGATGACCTGCGCGCCGTTTTCGACCTGCTGTCGCGCGACGGCGATCGCGTCGTCGAACTGGTCGTTCAGGATCATTCGTGCGAACGCCTTCGAGCCGGTCACGTTGGTACGCTCACCGACGTTGATGAAAAGCGTCCCGGGCGTGACGTTGAACGGCTCGAGGCCGGAAAGGCGCATGGTGTGATCGGTCATGGCGTTAGGTCGTATATTCGATGTTGGAGTGCCGCACTTGCAGGGCGGGCAGCGTCACAAGGCGGTCGTACCACTGACGGAAGTGCGGGCAGTGCTCGCGGATCCGGTCGAGGCCGATGCGGGCGGCGGCCACCGGGCCGTGGCGGACCTTGCGATAGCGCGGACGCAGTTGTTCGAGCCGCTTCGACGGCGCGGTTTGCGGCGAATCGTTGATCCATTCGGGATCGTCGACTGCGTTCCGCGCGGCGATCAACGGGGCGCTTTGTGCTTGCCAGCCGGATTCGACGTCGCACAAGGTGGCGATGTCCGAGAACCGCAGCGATTCGAACTCGTGAGGCTGGATGTGCGGGATGAAGCGTTCCGGACGGCAGCGCGCGAAGGCGATGACGTCTTCGTGCAGCAGTTGCTCGATGCGTGCGGCCCGGGCGGCCGGTGCCTGGCCCTTGCTGTTGGTCACGCCGCGGAAAGTCGTATCGAGACCGTACAGGTCGATCAAGGTGGTGACGTAAGTATCGTTGCGCTCGCGCAGGGTGTTGCCGATGAACTTGCGGACACGCTCGAGATTCAGCGCGCCGCCGCGCTGCTCACGCGAGGTGTTGATCAGCCGGGGGCTTGCGTAAATGCGGTTCGCGCTGAGCGCGGGAGCAAGGACGTCGCGCACGAACGTTTCTTCGGTCTGGCCTTCGCCGACCACGATCAGATCGACCATTACGCCGGCCTCCCGCCTAACACGTTCTGCTTCCAGAGATCGCCGAGCGAGTAGTCGTCGAGCCAGTCTTGCAACTGCGTCGCCGTTGATCGCGTGCGGCTGCTTCACTCGGGCTTTTTCGCCGGTGTCGTGGAAATGGTAGACGCGAGTGCCTTCGATAACAGCGGCGACGTAGGGGAGTTGATGTTCGCTAGCAATTTGCCTCAAGCTAGACTCAGGAGTCCCGGCGAAAGACCACACCATTCCGGGAAGTACCCCCTCTTTGCCGTAGCTGAACGTTTCGCTTGTGAAAATCAGCCGGTTGTCGTTTGTCGCCGTCAGCTCAAACCGGTAGATATCTGTACCCTCGAACGTCAATCCGACCTGAATCGCATCCGTCGTCTTCCGCGAAAAATGCATCAACGCATCCGGCCCGCCTTGCTGCTGCACATACAACTGCAGCCGTTCCTCATACATCTCCGCCAGCATCCGAAACAGCCCGATAAAGTTCGACTTCCCGGCACCATTGGCGCCAATCAACACGTTCAGGTTGCGCAACTCGAAGTCGCGCAACTCGCGTATGGATTTGAACCCTGCAATCGTCAGTTTGGTGACGCCAGCCATCGATCGATTCCCGTTGAGGTACGTGTCGCGATCAGACTGCTTCAATATCGGTTTCCCGATAGTTTGCCCACACCCGCGGCCTGACGCCAGTCAGCGCCTTCGCAATCGCCGCAATATGCTCAGGCGTCGTGCCGCAGCACCCGCCCGCGATATTCACCAGCCCGGCCTGCGCAAACTCCTTCAACAGCCCCGACGTATCCGCCGGCAATTCATCGAAGCCCGTATCGCTCATCGGATTGGGCAAGCCCGCGTTCGGATAGCACGACACATACGTATCGCACAGCTTTGCCAACTCCGCGATATACGGCCGCATCAACGCCGCACCCAGGGCGCAGTTCAAGCCGAAGGTAAGCGGCTTCGCATGACGCAGCGAATTCCAGAACGCCTCGACCGTCTGCCCCGAGAGGATGCGGCCCGATGCGTCGGTGACGGTGCCGGAGATCATGATCGGCAGACGTTCGCCCGTGTCTTCAAACAGCTCGTCGAGAGCGAACAGCGCAGCCTTCGCGTTGAGCGTGTCGAAAATCGTTTCGACGAGGAACAGGTCCGAGCCGCCGTCGAGCAGCGCCTTGGCCTGCTCGTAGTAGGCCGCGCGCAGTTCGTCGAAGGTCACGTTGCGGGCGCCCGGATCGTTCACGTCCGGCGAGATGCTGGCCGTCTTCGGCGTCGGTCCGATCGCGCCCGCGACGAAGCGCGGCTTGTCCGGCGTCGAGTACTTGTCGCAAGCCGCCCGCGCGAGCTTCGCCGATTCGAGGTTCATCTCGATCGCGAGATCTTCCATCCCGTAGTCGGCCTGGGCGACCGTAGTCGCGCCGAACGTATTGGTTTCGATGATGTCGGCGCCCGCCGCCAGATACTGCTCGTGGATCTCGCTGATGATCTGCGGCTGCGTGATCGACAGCAGCTCGTTGTTGCCCTTGATGTCGCGGCCGTAGTCCTTGAAGCGCTCGCCGCGATAACGGGCTTCGTCGAGCTTGTAACGCTGGATCATCGTGCCCATCGCCCCGTCCAGAATCAGGATGCGCGATTGCAGAAGCGCGGGCAACGCGGCGCCGCGCGTATAGGTTGCGGCGGGGCGGGCTGGACTGACGGTGGGGGCGGGCTGGTTCATGGCAGAAGTGGGCTTGCGCCAGTTTTTTCAGGAAACCTGTCATTGTATCCGCTGCGCAACGGCCTCGCCGGCCGCAGACGCGCGGTGATAGGGCTTATGTTAGCCGGGAAGACGAGCGGTTCATGCCTCAGGCGGTAAAGGCGGTAAAAGATGCCGTCTCGTATCGATTATGCCGCCGGCCGCGCGAATCCGCTGACGAAATCAGTAGCGTGCCCCGTGGTTAAAACAAAAACCCCCGCCCGGCAAGCCGGACGGGGGTTTGAGTACGTGTCGCCGAGGCGTGCGTGTTAGTGGAGGATCACCGGTTGATGCATCAGGCTGTCGAACTGGCCGAGGAATTCGTCAACTTCGTCAAGCGACGGTTCTTCTTCGATCAGCTTGGTGACGTGCTCGCGAAAGCGCGCCGCCATTGCGCCGTCAATGTAGATTTCGCGTTGCATGTTCTTGTCCACGATCTCATAACCACCTGACTTCATGGCGAGGGGACCGTCCTGGGGCGGGAACTCGACAACACAATAGTTGGGGCTGTTGTAGATCATTTGCATGGCGACACTCCTTATTTCCGTTGGCTCCTGGCCGTTCCTGCGCCATAAGTGGAGCGTATGGTGTGGAATTCAAGGGGTGGGTCCGGAGTAACGCTGGTAAAAATCCCGGACCTTCAGGTTAGACCCGTGTTTCGAGAAACGTTTCAAGCAACGCAGCAAAACGGTGAGACTGTTCGATCGGCGCCAGATGGGCAGCATCCAGCAGTTCGTATTGTGCGCCTTCAATCGACTTCGCGATGAATTCTGTTGCAGCAGGTGGCGTGCCTGTGTCATGGCGTCCCGCGACCGTGAGCGTAGGCAGACGAATCTCGTTCAACCGCTCCTGCACGTTGAAGTCGCGCAAAGCCTCGCAGGCGAGCGCGTAGCCCGCGGGCGAGGTGTGCTGCAGCACCTCGCGGATCTGCTCGACCGCTTCCGGATGCGCCGCCTGGAAATCGGGCGTCAACCAGCGGCTTAAGGTCGCAGGCACAAGCGAAGCCATGCCTTCGCGGCGTGCGGTAGCCGCGCGTTGATCCCAGACGGCGCGATTCTCTGGCGCGGTGCCCGCGCTCGTGTCGGCGAGCGTCAGCGTATCGATGCGTGATGGATGATCGAGGGCGAACTGCTGTGCGACCATGCCGCCCATCGACATCCCCACCAGATGCGTATGCGGGGCGCCCAGTGCATCGAGCAGGGTGGCGAGGTCGCGGGACAGGTCGGCGACGCTGAAGGGCTTGTCCGGTACACCGGTGGCGCCGTGACCGCGTACGTCGTAACGCAGCACGGTGAAGTCGTCGCGGAAGTAGCCGGCGAGCTGGTCCCACACGGACAGGTCGCCACCGAGTTGATGGATGAACGTCAGCCAGGGGCCGCCGCCTTCGTTGCTCAGAACATAGCGCGTGTCGATACCGTTGATGTTCACTTGCATGCAGGCTCCTTCAAAGGGGATGCGGTGAAACGGCTGGAACGGCGCCGCTTGTCCTGCGAGTCATGCCGCTGGCGGAAGTTTCGGCAAATTGCCGAATATCTGTTCGACTTCAGGGTTTGTCCGGCACAGGGGCTGGGGCGGTGTCCGGAGCCATCGGTGAGTCGGGCGCTGAAGGCGCCGTGGATGCAGGATTGCCCGAAGCGGTCGCGCTGCCACCATTGCCCGTTGAAGTCGCATTGCCGTTGCCGCCCGGCGGACTCAGCGGCCCGCTCCAGACCAACTGGATTTCGGTGCCGTTCGGTTCGGTCTGCAGGATCCGCGCGGGCAACCAGCCGAGCGACGGCGCGAGCCACACGTCGATGCGCCGCTGATCGCCGGCGTGACGCGGCAGGCGCATGAAATGACGCGCACTGACGTAGCCTTGTTGTGTGCGGATGGTTTCGTCGCCGATTGTTTCAATTGGCCAGATTTCGCCGCTATCGTTGTCGACTACGAAAAACTGGCGGGTCACGCCCGGCTTGTAGGCATCCGGATCGCCGCGCACGAGGCTCGCCAGTTGCATCACCATGCTGAAGCGGTCTTGTGCGCCATCGCCGAGGGGCAAAGACGCGGGCGTTTTGGTGAACGCGATCTGCTTCGTGGTGCGATTGAAGATCGCCACGTCCTCAGCCCGATGGCCGCGCTTCTCAATGTACTGGTCCGGCGCGAGGCCGAATGCATCGACGTGCCCGTGGCTCGAGTAGCTGAAGGTGCCGATGAACGGTACCGGCATCGACACCACCATATCGTAGGTCTTGCCGTCGCTCGACCAGTGGATGGTGCCTGGCTGATTGCGCACGCCGTTATAGAACGTGTCGTATTGCAGATCGCCCGACGGCGGCACCGAGAACTTCACGCCAGGCGCGGCTTGCGAGGCGGGGGCGTGGCCGCCGGCTGGCGCGCTTGCCGCTGTAGCGGCGCTGGCCGTAGTGGCCGCTGCGGCCGCACTGGCTGCTGAAGAGGCGGCCTCAGCCGCAGGGGCAGACGCAGCGGTAACAGGCGCGGGCCCGGTGCGCAGCGCGGTCAATACATGTTCGCGCGGCTTGCTGGCGGCTGCCCTGGCTTTGTGCTCGGGCGGCGGTGCCGGGTGCGGCGCTGTCTCAGCCGGACTGCGCTCGATGCGCTCGGGCGTCAGCAGCGCGATCTGCACCGGCACGTGAGCCGTGTTCCCGGACGTGAACGTCTCGCGATTGCGTTCGACCCACTGCGCCGCGATCCAATGCACGCAAAGCACGACCGCAAGCACGGCGAGCCAGCGCCACGCACGCGGGCGGCGCGCCGCGTGAGGCAACATGCGATTGGAACGGCTGACGGCGGACGTGAACGGCATCGGGCGAGCGATTCTGGCAGATCAAAAGTGACGCGCCGCTTCAGGCGAAGGCCTGCGCGGGACTCACGCAGCGAACGGGTTCGACCGTCAGGCCGCGGGCGATGTTCCGCAGCGGCGTCGCTGCGCGCCCCGACATCCTAACGCGGCGCCGGACTGTACCCCAGTTCGTACGACAATTTGCGCGCACACTCGCGCAGCGCCGTGTCGATCTCGCCGTCCCAGCGGATATCGAAAGCGCCCTCGTGGCCGAGCGCAATCAGCCCCAGTGCGAGATCGCCGGTCGAGTCGAAGACCGGCATGCAGAACGCGTGGATCGTCGGCAGCAGCATGCCTTCGACGCGTGCGGCTTCATGCGCGCGCACCTCGGCGAGGACGCGCTCGACCTCTTCGGGCGTGCGCGGGCCATCGGTGTGCGACGAACGGCGCGAGTCGGCCAGTTCGCGCTCGATCATCGCAGCGGTCTTGCTGGACGGCAGATAGGCCGCGAACAGCAAGCCGGTGGCCGAGCCGAGCAGCGGCATCACATCGCCGAGCTTGAGCGAGGCCTTCGCCGGATGACTCGATTCCATCCAGTGGACGACGGTCGGCCCCTGGTTGCCCCATACGGCGATGCCCACAGTGAGGTCGAGCCGGTCGCGCAGCTCCGCCAGCGCGATCCGCGCGAGCTTCACGCCATCGACCCGCGCGAGCCGCGCCAGGCCCAGTTGCAAGGCAAAGCCGCCGAGCTCGTAGCGCCCGGACAGCGGGTCTTGTGCGACGACGCCCAGGCGCAGGAAACTCACCAGATACCGGTGCGCCTTGGCGGGGCTCATGCCGGCGCGTTGCGCGAGATCGCGCAGCATCATCGCGCGCGGCTCGTGGGTCAGGACGTCGAGCAGGCGAAAGCCCACCTCGATCGACTGGATGCCCGAGCGCAGCTTCTCCTCGCCGGCCTCGGCGGCGTCGTCGTCAGCGGAGTCGAGCGGGTCGGCAGGGTCGGCGTCGGGAGCGATCGCGCCGGGGCGGGCAAGTGAAGGCATAAGCAAGGCGCGCGAGGCGCGAACGGTGAGTCGGATGGGACGGCGCCGGCGCGACGTCAAAGCGTGCCGTTTGAACCGGCCGTTTGGGCCAGGGCGATTCACCATCGTAGAATAGATTCCCTCTATCGTCACTAACACGGCTCATTCCCCTATGAAACTTGCCACGCTGAAGGACGGCACGCGCGACGGCCAATTGATCGTCGTGTCCCGCGACCTGCACTCCGCGGCCATCGCCGATGCGATCGCGCCGACGCTGCAGCGCGTGCTCGACGACTGGACCTTCTACGCGCCGCAACTGCAGGATCTGTACGACGCGCTCAACCAGGGCCGCGCGCGCAACGCCTTTGCGTTCGACGCGAAGGAATGCATGGCGCCGCTGCCGCGCGCGTTCCAGTGGGCCGACGGCTCGTCGTACGTGAACCACGTCGAACTGGTGCGCCGCGCGCGCGGCGCGGAGATGCCGCCGGAGTTCTGGACCGATCCGCTGATGTACCAGGGCGGCAGCGACGACTTCATCGGCCCGAAAGACGACGTGGTATGCGCATCGGAGGATTTCGGCATCGATTTCGAAGCGGAAGTCGCGGTAATCACCACCGACGTGCCGATGGGCGCCACCCCCGATCAGGCGCTCAAGGGCGTGCGGCTGATCGCGCTGGTCAACGACGTTTCGCTGCGCAACCTGATTCCGGCAGAACTGGCGAAGGGCTTCGGGTTCTTTCAGAGCAAGCCGGCCACGTCGTTCGCACCGGTTGCCGTCACGCCTGACGAACTCGGCGAGCACTGGCGCGAGGGCCGCGTGCACAGGCCGATGATCGTCCACTGGAACGGCAAGAAGGTCGGCCAGCCGGACGCCGGGACGGACATGGTGTTCCACTTCGGCCAGTTGATCGCGCATGCGGCGAAGACGCGCAATTTGCGCGCGGGGTCGATCGTCGGCTCGGGGACGGTCTCGAACAAGGATGCGAAGCGCGGCTATTGCTGTATCGCCGAGAAGCGCTGTCTCGAGACCATCGAGCACGGTTCGCCGCAGACGGAGTTCATGAAATACGGCGATACGGTGAAGATCGAGATGTTCGACGAAGCGGGCAAATCGATCTTCGGCTCGATCGAGCAGGGCATTGCACCGCTTGATGCGGCTCGCTGAAGCGCGGGGCGTCCCGCTGGCCGGCCTTTAAGTCAGGCGAAAGGGTTTCGCCCGATACCCGTGCACCCGGGCGCCGCTACACTGACAGACGCCTGGTGGCGAGGGCGCGGCTAACCGCCGCTGCCCGCCACGACCAGGGCGAAGTGGCACATAACGACAAAACCACGGTGAGGAGACAGGCATGCGGTTCCGCCCGTTTGCGCTTGCGCTTAAGTTTGCGTTTGTATTTGCGGCTGCATTTCCAGCTCTCGCGCTGGCCCAGGTGAAGATCGGGCTGGTGCTGTCGCTGACCGGTCCGGCCGCCTCGCTCGGGATTCCGGCCCGCGACACGGCCGCCATGCTGCCGAAGACAATGGGCGGCCAGAAGGTCGAGTACATCGTGCTCGACGATGCCTCGGACACCACCCAGGCAGTGCAGGATACGAAGAAGCTGATCTCCGAAGACCATGTCGACGCCATCATCGGCTCGTCGATCACGCCTAACACGCTGGCGATGATCGACGTGATCGCGGAAGGCGAGACACCCACGATCTCGCTGGCGTCGTCGGCGAAGATCATCGAACCCGTCGACGCCAAGCGTCACTGGATGTTCAAGACCCCGCAAACCGATGCGATGATGGCCTCCGCGATTACCGCGCACGCCAGCTCGCACGGCGTCAAGACGATCGCCTACATCGGCCAGGCCGATGCGCTCGGCGAGACGTTCTATGCCGAAGTGGCGAAATTCGCCGAGCTCCATCACATCAAGATCGTGGCGAGCGAGCGCTTTAACCGTGCCGACCCAAGCGTCACCGGCCAGGTGCTGAAGATCCTCGCCACCCATCCGGATGCGGTTGTGGTCGGCGCGGCGGGAACGCCCGCCGCGTTGCCGCCGCGAACGCTCAAGGAGCGTGGCTACAAGGGCTTGATCTATCACAACCACGGGGTCGGCAATAACGATTTCCTGCGCGTCTGCGGGGCGGACTGCAACGGCACCTTCCTGCCCGCCAGCCCGGTGCTGGTCGCGGCGCAACTGCCGCCCGACCATCCGGCGAAGCGCCTCGCGCTCGACTACACGGCGCGCTTCGAAGCGCTGCACGGTGCCGGCAGCGTATCGGCCTTCGGCTCGTACACATGGGACGCGGGCATGCTGCTGTCGAATGCCGTGCCGGTCGCATTGAAAACGGCGCAACCTGGCACGCCTGAATTTCGTCACGCCTTGCGCGATGCACTGGAAGCGACGCACGGTCTGGCGGACACTAACGGTGTCGTCAACATGAGCCCGACCGATCACCTCGGGCTCGACCAGCGCGCCCGCGTGATGGTGGAAATCAGCAACGGCAAGTGGGTGTATCAACCGGACTGAAGCTGCCGCGGCGCGTACCCTGTGCCGTGTTGCGTTCACACTGACGTCTCGATCTATCGCGTTTCCGATCTACCGGACTGACCGCCATGTCTCACGAAGCACCGATCAACGACCCTGTCTTCTATGCGCACTACCAGTCGCTGCGTGTGCGACGGCATCCGCATGGCATCCTCGAAGTCATCATGAGCGGCGAGGGCGCCAACAAGAGCGCACTGGCCACGGCGGATGCGCGCATGCATCGCGAACTTGCCGAAATCTGGCGCGATATCGACCGCGATCCCGACACCCGCGTTGCGGTGATTCGCGGCGAGGGCAAGGGCTTTTCGGCGGGCGGCGATCTGCAGCTCGTCGAGCAGATGGCGACCGACTTCGAGGTCCGCACCCGCGTCTGGCGCGAGGCACGCGACCTCGTCTACAACGTGATCAACTGCAGCAAGCCGATCGTCTCCGCCATGCACGGGCCGGCAGTCGGCGCGGGGCTGGTGGCAGGGCTCCTCGCCGATATTTCGATTGCGACGAAGAGCGCGCGCATCATCGACGGTCACACGCGCCTCGGCGTGGCCGCGGGCGATCACGCGGCCATCGTGTGGCCTCTGCTGTGCGGTATGGCGAAGGCCAAGTACTACCTGTTGCTGTGCGAGCCGGTGAGCGGCGAAGAGGCCGAGCGGATCGGTCTCGTCTCGCTGGCCGTCGACGAAAACGATCTGTTGCCCAAAGCATTCGAAGTCGCCGAGAGACTCGCGCACGGCTCGCAAACGGCGATCCGCTGGACCAAATACGCGTTGAACAACTGGCTGCGTTCCGCGGGGCCGACCTTCGATGCGTCGCTTGCGCTCGAGTTCATGGGCTTCGCCGGCCCCGATGTGCGCGAAGGCGTGACGTCGCTGCGCGAGCGGCGCGCACCGGATTTTCGCGGCGGCGCCTCGGGAGGCAGTCATTCGGGGAGTAATCACCCGGCCGGCGATTCGTCCGGTGAGCACTCCGGCTGATCGATCGGTCCTTTATCAGCCCTTTACCCGCCCGTTACGCGCGGTATGATCGGACGAAACGCGCGTCGGACTGCGCCTGATCCATTTCTGTCTGCTGCGAGGAGAAAAGCATGACCGATACACCTGGCTCCACGCCGCCCTTTCCCGGCTTTCCGGGTTTTCCTCCCGGCGAGATGCTGGACCGCATGTGGGACATGATGCGCTTGAGTCCGTTCGGCTCGGCCTTTCAGGGTGCGCCGGCAGGCGCGACGCCGGGCCTCGGGCCGTCGCTGTCGATGATGTCCGACATGATGGCGCCGCTCACCAACGTCGAAGAACTCGACAAGCGCATCACCGACATGCGTGCGGTCGAGCAGTGGCTCAAGCTGAATCTGAACATGCTGCAGTCGGCGATTCAGGCGCTGGAAGTGCAGCGCGCCACGCTCGCGACGCTGCGCGCGTTCGGCGCCTTCGCGCAGCAGTCGATGGCGCAACCGGCGGCCACCCCGACCCCCGCGCCCGACAAGCCACGTCCCGAACCGGCCGCTGCGCCGCGTGCCGAAGCCGCGAGCAGTGCCGAAGCGGAAGCGGGCGAGAGCGCGAACGCGCCGGGTTTCGATGCGTCCGTCTGGTGGAACCTGCTGCAATCGCAGTTCAACCAGATCGCGCAGTTTGCGATGACCCAGCCGGCCGCGGCGGCTGACGCCACTGCGGCCGCGTCTGCTACCGGCGCCGCTGCGGAGCAAGCCGGCGCCGCCGGAGCGTCGGGTGCGTCGGGTGCGGCAACGTCGTCTGCGAAGGAGTCCGCTGCGAAGCGCTCACCGGCTGCCAGATCGAGCAGCACGGCGTCGAGCGGCACGGCGAGCCGGCCGCGCGCGGCAAGGAAAACCCCTTCGCAGCCCGAATGAGTCGGCTCGACGTGATCAGGAACGAGCCCCGAGCATGCGGCTTGCGCTAGTTCTGATGGGCGGCGGCGCGCGCGCCGCTTACCAGGCGGGCGCGCTGCTGGCGCTTGCCGAGATCGCGCGCGAGGTGGTGCCGGCCTCCCGTGCGTCGCCATTCAGTGTGATCTGCGGCACTTCCGCAGGCGCGATCAACGCCACCTCGATTGCAAGCCATGCGGACGACTTTTACCGTGGCGCCGAGCGGCTCGTGCATGTGTGGTCGAGCATGCACGCGCATCACGTGTACCGCACCGACTGGCCGGGCATGGTCGGGGCGGGGGCTCGCTGGCTGGCGGCAATGAGCTTCGGTTGGGCCGCTCACCGCTCGCCGCGCGCGTTATTCGACAACTCGCCGCTCGCCCGGCTGCTACGAGACGCGCTCGGTTTTCACCGTATCGAGCAGATGCTCGATACGCGCGCGCTGCATGCGCTGTCCATTACTGCGCTCAGCTATTCGTCGGGACGGCATTTGACCTTTTACCAGGCCAGCGAGCCGATCCAGGCCTGGCGGCGTGCGCAGCGCACCGCGCGGATGGTCGAACTGACTCCGGCTCATCTGCTTGCGTCTTCGGCGATTCCCTACGTGTTTCCCGCCGTGCCGCTGGAACTGGATGGCCGCCACGAGTACTTCGGCGACGGCTCGATCCGCCAGATCGCACCGCTTAGCCCTGCGATTCATTTCGGCGCGAACCGCATTCTCGTGATTGGCGCCGCGACGCCGCGGCCGGAGGTGCCGGCGGCGGGACGCGACGATGCTTATCCGTCGCTGGCGCAAATCGGCCAGCAGGTGCTGGCGAGCGTGTTTCTCGATGCGCTCGGCGCGGACATCGAACGCATCGAGCACATCAACCGGATGGTGCTGCACCTGCCGCATACGGTGGAACCGGAAAGCGGCTGGCGCCATATCGACGTGCTGGCGATCGCACCAAGCGAGCGCATTGAGCTGATTGCGGCGCGCCACCTGAAGCATTTGCCGCGGACGGTACGTGGCCTGCTGGGCGCGGTGGGCGGCAACCGGGCGTCCGGGGCGTCGTTTGCCAGCTATTTGCTGTTCGAAAGCGAATTCACGCGCGAGCTGATCGAACTCGGCCGCCGCGACGCGTTTGCGCGGCGCGGTGAGATCGCGGCCTGGATCGAGCGGGCCGGCGACGGCAACGCGGGCGGGGGCAACGGCAACGCTGGCAAGGGACGCGAGGGCGGCAACGAAGGCAAAAGTGGCAACGGTGGTGTGAACCTGTGAACGGCAATGACCGCGTTGGCGGACCGGTACATCGCCGATTCTCGCGATGCGGCACACGTCTTGCGCTCGATCTTCGTCACAGGCACAACACGAACGTCCGCTATTTTATTGAGACCGATCAAGGGCCGGGTGCCTGTGACCCTATGTAAGGGAAGGGGGCCAGGCCCGCGTGCTATCATGCTGTAAGCCTGTTTGGCCCTTGGGCGCGCCCCGAAAACAACCAATCCGCCGCCCGTTTGCCGCCGGTTCGACCGGCGCGGGGCTGGATAGCGGCTTCCATCTGGCAGGCTGCCGATTGCGTTGGGTAGGTTCGCGCACGGTTGGCCGCGTGGCCCGAGACCGCGGTGTTAGCGGGCGCACACATGCCGCAGGACTTCTTTACCGCTCGGTGCATCTGAGTGGCTGATTCCCGCGTAAAATTGAATGCTTGGCTCGCGAACGCGTGTGTTTCGTTCGCCGTTAGCAAGAGTTGCAAAAGACACAAACAGACGTCGCAATGCGCAGAACAGGGGTGGGACTATGAACACCATGCTTTATCCGGAACTTTATAAATCGCTCGAATCCGTTCGATGGGACATGGAGAAAGACATTCCCTGGGACACGTTCGATGCATCGCTCTTGACTGACGAACAGGCCAAGACGATCAAGATGAACGCGATCACCGAATGGTCCGCGTTGCCCGCAACGGAAATGTTCCTGCGCGACAATCATCATGACAGCGATTTCTCCGCGTTCATGAGCGTGTGGTTCTTCGAAGAACAAAAGCACTCGCTGGTGCTGATGGAGTATCTGCGCCGCTTCAAGCCGGAAATGTGTCCGACCGAAGAAGAACTGCACGCCGTGCGCTTCGAATTCGATCCGGCGCCGCCGCTCGAAACGCTGATGCTGCACTTCTGCGGCGAAATCCGCCTGAACCACTGGTACCGCCGTGCGGCCGAATGGCACACGGAGCCGGTCATCAAGGCCATCTACGAAACCATCTCGCGTGACGAAGCCCGTCATGGTGGCGCTTACCTGCGCTACATGAAGAAGGCCATGACGAATTGCGGCGACGTCGCGCGTGCTGCGTTTGCCAAGATCGGCGTGCTGATGGCGTCGGCGCGGCGCACGGAAAAGCCGCTGCACCCCACCAACCTGCACGTGAATCAGGCGCTGTTCCCGCGCGACACGATCCAGTCGCGCTTGCCCGATCCGGAATGGCTCGAGCGCTGGCTCGACGAGCAGATCCGCTTCGACGACGGCTGGGAAAAGAAGGTGGTGGAACGCATTCTGCACAACCTGTCCATCCTGTTCGAGCGCACCTTCAATACGGCGCAGGAACTGAACCGCTATCGCAAGGAAGTCGTGGCGCGTCTGCAGGCCGATCAGAAGTCGGCTGAGCAGCCGGCTTGACGGTCCCTGCGTGATGCGTTGGCGCGAGGCGCCAGGTGACACACACGACACGTAGCGTGTGAAAGAACGGCCCGACAGGTGCAAGCCTGCCGGGCCGTTTGCATGACTTCTCTTTTCTTCGAATTTCTCATGTCCGCCACTTTCGAACGCAAGCTCACGACCCGCGACGCCCTGGCTCAACTGCGTCCTTCGCTCACAGGTCCCGTGGTGTTCACGAACGGGGTGTTCGACATCCTGCATCGCGGCCACGTCACCTATCTGGCCGATGCGAAGGCCCTCGGCGCCAGTCTGATTGTGGGCGTGAACAGCGACGCGTCGGTGCGCAGGCTCGGCAAGGGCGACGACCGGCCGATCAACAACGAAGCCGACCGGATGGCCTTGCTGGCGGCGTTGGAAAGCGTCGACTGGGTGGTGTGTTTCGAAGAGCAGACGCCGGTGTCGTTGATCGAAGCGCTGCACCCCGACATCCTGGTCAAGGGCGGCGACTACGACATGGACAAGCTCCCCGAGTCCGCGCTGGTGCGCGGCTGGGGCGGCCGCGCCCTGGCAATTCCGTTCGAGCACGACCGCTCGACGACCGCACTGCTCAAGAAGGTTCGCGCGCAGGGTTGAGTTGCCGTCCGCGCGTCGGCTGGTTTTATTGGCTCTACTGACTCAACGCCGACGCGGCGATCGCCGGCGCCGGAGCCGGTCCGCCGACCACGGCGAGATCGGCCGCTTCGGAGACCGCTTGCACCCTCAGCGTGTCCGGATGAATCTGGCGATTCAGATGGCCCGGCTCGCGCGCACCCGCGTAGGGTAGCGGGCCGAAGATGCCTCGTAGTGTCGCGAACGCGAGCAGGTTGGCAAGAAACAGAATAGCGATCAGCCAGCGCAGCATCGTTGGAGTCTCCGTCTAAAGGGTGCGGCGAGCGGTAGGCGCGTTGCTCAACGGTGGCCGCCGGTTCACGCGCCTTGTGCGGCGGCGATCAGCGCGAGACCGGACAGCACGAGCGAATCGTGCCGAGTATGCGGTACTTTGAGGGCGGCTGTCACTTCGTCGGCGGCGCCCCCGCCCACCACGAGGCGCACCGGCACGCCCCACTCGGCCTGCAGGTCATTCCACATCCGTTCGATCAAGCCGGCCTGTGCCAGCGCGCAACCCGCTGAGAGCGAGCGCGGCGTGTCCGTGGCGAAAAACGGACCGCGGCGCTCGTAGGCGGTTTGCGGCTCGCCGCCCTGGGCGACGCCGGTGCCGGCGCCGGGCGTCAGCAGACCGCGGGCCGCGTGGGCATCGAGCGTGGGCAGTTGCGCCGTGTGCTCGCCGAGCGAGCGCATCATCAGCGACCAGCCGGGCGCGATCAGGCCACCGACGAACCTGCCGTCGGCTCGCAGTGCTTCCAGCGTGGTGGCGGTGCCGAATGTCGCGATCAGGAGCGGCTCGCCTGGAAACGCGGCGTGCGCGCCGATCAGGCCGGCCCAGCGGTCGCTGCCGAGTGCCGAGGGTGTCGTGTAGCCGTTGCTCACGCCGCATTGCCGTTCGCAGGCGCGAATCGTCGTGCGCGGCAGGCCGGGCCAGTGCGCGTCGAGCAGGGCGGCGAGACGCTGCGCGACCGCTTCGCCGGCGACGTTGGACAGCCAGGCGCTCGCGGGATGCGGCAGTTGCGACCAGTCAGGGGCATCGGCGCGAGCGGTGGCCGTCGAAGCGGCACCGCCCGCATCGCGATGCGCAAACGCTCCCGCATGCGTCTGCGTACCGTCCGCCTGCACCAGCGCCCACTTGACGCGGCTGTTACCCGCGTCGATCAGCAGAAAAGGCGCGCCGCTCATGCAGTGCCGTCTGCCAGACGCAGCGAGACGTCGCCCGTGGCAATGGCCTGGCGTCCCGATGCCGTGTCGAGCAGCAACTGCCCGCTTTCATCGACGCCCGCCGCCACGCCGCGCGTGATCTCCACACCTTGCTCGAGCAGCACCACTTCGCGGCCCGCGTAGGCGTGACAGGCATTCCAGCGCGGCTGGAAAGGCTCGAAGCCGTCGGCGCCGAAGCGTTTGAGCGCAGGCTCGAGCGCGTTCAGTTCGGCCGCGAGCGTATCGGTCAGATTGGCGTTGGGCAGCGCCCGCGAGAGCGCGGTAGGCATCGTGCCGCGCGCCTGCGGCGGCACGTCGGCGTTCAATGCACCGACCTTGGCCGCCAGTTCGTCCGCCCCCTTTACATTGGTGCCGATACCGATCACCACGGCACTTGCGTACTCGGTACTCCACGCCGTTTCGATCAGGATGCCGGCCAGCTTGTCGCCTTCCAGCAGCACGTCGTTCGGCCACTTCAGCGCAATCTGCCCCGGTCCTGCGACCGGCAGCGAGCGCAGCCCGTCGACCAGCGCCACGCCCACCGCGAGACTCAGCCCGGCGAGTCCTTCGAGTGGCCGCGGCAATACGCAGGCCACCGAGAACAGCAGCGCGTTGCCCGGTTCCGCATACCACGTGCGGCCGCGCCGGCCGCGTCCGGCGGTTTGCAGATAGGCGACCCGCACGATCGGCCGCGGCAGCGCGTTCGAGCGGCGCGGCAGCGCCTTGACGCGCGCCATCAGGTCGGCATTGGTGGAGCCGGTTTCCTCGACGATTTCGATTGGCCAGTCGTGCGCGTGCGGACCGAACAGCGCAATGGCGCGTTCGCGGTCGATGCGCCAGTCGCCGCTCGGGCCGGCGGGGGGGGAGGACTTGGAAGCGTTCATGTCGCATATTGTAGCGATTGGGGGCAACGAAGACCCACTCGCAGCGCACAAGCACGGTTCCTGCGCGCCGCGTTCGTTACAATGGCCCCTGATCCGATAACCAGAATCCAGCGATCCTTGAACTACGACACTCCGCCCGGCCTTGAAGTCGCGGCAGGCAGCCAAGGCAAGATCGTCCGGCTCTCCGGCCAGTGGACGGCGCTTGCACTCGCGCGCGACCGCGCCACCGGCAAGGTCGTGCCCCGTCTGCGTTCGCTCATCGGCGTCGACGGGATGCACTGGGACCTGTCGCGCATTGAGCGTATGGACCACGTTGGCGGCCAGGCGCTCTGGCGCGTGTGGGGCCACAAGCTGCCGTCCCAACTGACTGAACTGAACGACACCCAGCGCGACATTTTCGAGCGCATCGCCTTGCTCGACACCCTGCGCGATACGCCCGAACTGGTGGTGCGGAACGACCCGTTCACCCGCCTCGGCCTCGCGCTGTTCTCCTTCTTCGAGCATTTGTACGGCGGCATCGCGATGTTCGGGCGCGTGGTGCTCGATCTGCTCGCGATCGTGCGCAATCCGAAGATCACGCCGTGGACCGAGATCTCCGCGAACGTCTACAACGCGGGCACCAAGGCGCTGCCCATCACCGCGCTGGTAGCGTTCCTGATCGGCATCGTGCTGAGCTATCTGTCCGCGCAGCAACTGCGGCTATTCGGCGCGAACCAGTACATCGTCAACATCCTCGGGCTGTCGGTGATACGCGAACTCGGACCGGTGCTCTCGGCGATTCTGGTGGCCGGCCGCTCGGGCTCGGCGATCACCGCGCAGATCGGCGTGATGCGCGTCACCGAGGAACTCGATGCCATGCGGGTAATGGGCATTCCGCATGGCCTGCGGTTGATCCTGCCGCGTGTGCTCGCACTCGGCGTGGCGATGCCGCTGCTTGTGATGTGGACCAACATCGTCGCGCTGACCGGCGGCGCGCTCGCGGCGAAAGTGGTGCTGGGCATCGACATGGGCTATTTCGCGCGGGCCCTGCCGAGTGTGGTGCCGGTCGCGAACCTGTGGATCGGCCTTGGCAAGGGCGTGGCGTTCGGCATGCTGATCGCCATCGTCGGCTGTCATTTCGGGTTCCGTATCAAGGCGAATTCGCAAAGCCTCGGTGAGGGCACGACCACTTCGGTGGTGAGCTCGATCACCATCGTGATTCTCGCCGACGCGGTGTTCGCCATCCTGTTCCAGAACGTGGGGCTCGGATGAGCGCGCCACTCACTCAATCCGTGCGCGGCCAGCCGCTGCCCTCGATCGCCGAGCCGGTCATCGAGGTGCGCGACCTGACCAAGCGCTACGGCCGCAACATCGTGCACCAGCATCTGAACTTCGAGGTGCGGCGCGGCGAGATCGTCTCGATCGTCGGCGGCTCGGGCTCCGGCAAGACCACGCTGGTGCGGCAGATCCTCGGGCTCGAACGGCCGTCGTCGGGCACCATCAAGCTGTTCGGCGAGGACATCTCGACCATCTCGCCGGACACCGCGCTGCTGATGCGCAGCCGCTCCGGCATGCTGTTTCAGCGCGGCGCGCTGTTCTCGTCGCTGTCGGTGTTCGACAACATCGCGCAGCCGCTGCGCGAGCTCGGCAAGATCCCCGAAGACCTGCTGCGCGACATCGTCATGCTGAAGCTCGAGATGGTCGGCCTGCCGTGCAAGCATGCGTCGAAGATGCCGTCGGCGCTCTCGGGCGGGATGATCAAGCGGGTCGGCATCGCCCGTGCCATCGCACTCGAACCGGAGCTGCTGTTTCTCGACGAGCCGACGGCCGGGCTCGATCCGCAAGCGTCGGACGAGTTCGTCGAACTGGTCAGCACGCTGCATCGCGCGCTCGGCCTGACCGTCGTGATGGTGACGCACGATCTCGACACGATGGTCGCGCTGTCCACCCGCGTCGCCGTGCTGGCCGACCGCAAGGTGCTGGTCGCGGCCCCGGTCGAGGAAGCCGCGGGCGTCGATCATCCGTTTATCCGCGAATACTTCCTCGGCCTGCGCGGCCGCCGCGCGCTTCAGGCATTGCCGCCGGAGCGCCGCGCCAAGCTGCCGCCCGCGGCGCTCGAACCCGCGTCGTCCGAACTGCCGCTGTGAACCAGGGAACCTGACAATGGAAAACAAATCACATGCCTTCTGGGCTGGGCTCTTCACAGTGGTGCTGCTGGTGGCGATTGCGGCGGCGGCCTTTTTGTTCAACGTCGACCGTTCGGTGCGCGTGCCGTACGATCTGATTGCGCGCACCAACGTCACCGGGCTCTATACGGATGCCGCAGTGCGCTATCGCGGCCTCGACGTGGGCAAGGTGCAGTCGATCAAGTTCGACCGCGAGCATCCGGGGCAGATCCTGATTCGGATCCTCGTCGACACGCACGCGCCGATCACGCATTCCACCTACGGCAGCCTTGGATTTCAGGGCGTGACGGGGATTGCATTCATCCAGCTCGACGATACGGGGCGCGATATGACGCCGCTGTCGTCGTCGGAGAAAGCGGTGGCGCAATTGCCGATGCGCCCGGGCCTGCTCGATCAGTTGCAGCAGCGCGGCGACATCTTGCTGCGCAAGCTGGAACGCATCGCGGACGACGTGAACGACGTGCTGTCGCCGCAAATGCGCGACCAGTTGCTGGGCACGGCCGCCAGCCTGCAGCACGCCGCCGACGGCGTCACGGACCTGACGAAGCAGATGGCGCCGGCCGCCGGCAAGCTGCCGCAGACGCTCGACCAGCTGGATCGCACGCTCGCGTCGACCAATCAGTTGATCACCGGCCTGAACCGGCCGGACGGTCCGTTTGAGGCCAACCTGAACAAGGTCGGCACGGCGGCGCAGCAGGCAGGCGATGCGCTGACGGCGATGAATGTGTCGTTGCAGGACCTCTCGGCACGGGTCGGTTACGACACCTTGCCGCGCGTCAATTCGCTGGCTGACGATGTACGCTCCGCTGTGCGTTCGGTGGATCGCGCCGCCGACACGTTCAGCACGAGCCCGCGCAGTGTGCTGTTCGGCGCGCCGCCGGCGGCGCCCGGTCCCGGCGAGCCCGGCTTTACGTGGCCCGCGGCCCACCCGGCAAAATGATCTGAAAGGAAGATTGTCATGGCACCCTCGCTTAACCGCTCCCTTTACCGCTTGTTTCCGCATAGGTACCAGGCTGGCGCCGCGTTTGCTGTCGCGCTGGCGTTCGGCGTGCTGACCGGTTGTGCCGGCAACCCGGCGGCGCTCGCCGACATCCGCTACGACCTCGGCCCGGCGCCGCAGGCGGCCACCTCGGGACCGATGCCGGCCGTCAAGGTGCTGGACGTCACCGCGCCCGAGACGCTCGCCTCCGACAAGCTGATCTACCGCCTGAGCTATGCCGACGCGCAGCAGACGGCGGCGTATGCGAACAGCCACTGGAGCATGGCGCCGTCGGCGCTGTTGACGCAGCGCCTGCGCGCGGCACTCTCGCAGCGCGGCACGGTGCTGACCGGTGCGGACGGCGTGAACGCGCCGGTGCTGAAGGTGGATCTGAACGAGTTCGAGCAGATCTTCGACAGTCAGTCGCAAAGCCACGGCGCCGTCACCGCGCGCGCCACCTTGACGCAGGGCGGCAAGGTCCTCGCGCAGCGCACCTTCATTGCGCGCGCGCCGGCCAGTTCGGCGGATGCGGCCGGCGCCGCCCAGGCGCTTGCCGCGGCCAGCGACGACCTCGTCGCGCAGATCTCCGCGTGGCTTGGCGTGCAGGCGCTCGTCGCCGCTCAATGACCGCTACGCCACGCACGCGGCGGAGCGTAGCGTGAGCGGCAAGCCGCCGCAGCGCCGGCCATCGGCGCTGGCGAAGCAGGTGCTGGGTTTGTACACCGCCCTGATCGTGTATGGCTCCTGGTATCCATTCTCAGGCTGGCGCTCGCTCGGCCTCAGCCCGTTCGCTTATCTGACCGACCCGCTGCCGCAGTATCTGACGGCCTTCGATGTGCTCACCAACGTCCTCGGTTACATGCCGTTCGGCGCGCTGGTGGTGCTGGCGCTCTATCCGCGCCGGCGCGGCACGCTGGCCGTGGCGCTCGCCTTCGGGCTGGGTGTCGTGCTGTCGGGCACGATGGAAGCGGTGCAGACCTGGTTGCCCACCCGTGTCGCGTCCAATCTCGATCTGGCTGCCAATGCGTTCGGCGCGCTGCTGGGCGCGGCGTTGATTGCGCCGGCTACCGGCGCCTTGCTCGATCGCGGTCTGTTGCGCCGCTTGCGTCTCCTGTGGTTCAGGCGCGATAGCGCGGCGCTTGTCTGCCTTGCCGCGTTGTGGCCGTTTGCGACGATGTTTCCTTCGCCGCGTCTGTTCGGCCTCGGCGACTGGCCGCGCGCGCTATGGCTGCGCGCCGATCCGACCATGCGGGACGCGTTGCTCGCGTGGGCGCCCGCCAGCTGGCATATCGCGGCGTGGCCTGGACGCCTCGGCGCGGCCCTGCCGGACGACGGCTGGGAGGCGCTGATCGCGACGCTCACCCTGTTTGCCGCCGGCGCACTCGCTTCGCTGCCGATGCGCCCGCCGGCGCCGCGCGCGCGGCTGCTGCTGGTGCTCGTCGCGATGACGGTGTGCATCAAGATCGGCGCGACCTTTCTGCAATCGGAGGCGGGGCTGGTGTTCGACTGGGCGACGCCCGGCGCACTTGCCGGTCTCGCGGGCGGCACCCTGGCGATGCTGCTGGCCCTGCGCGTGCCGCGCCGCTGGCGGGCAGCCTTCGCAGCGGGGACGCTGGTGATTGCGCTGCTGCTCGTCAACCTGCTGCCGGTCAATCCCTATTTCGATGTGACGCTCGCGGACTGGCGCCAGGGACGCTATCTGCACTTCAACGGCCTCGCGCACTGGCTCGCATGGACATGGCCGTATGCGGCGCTGGGCTGGCTGGCGTTGTCGGCGGAGCGCGCCTGGCTCAGGCGCCGGCATGCGGCTTGAGCAGCGGCTCGCCCGAGCGGCTGCCTGCCCCCGTCGCTATAATCGACCCACTACAGGAGCGCCACGTGGCTTGCCCATGCCGGCGGTCATCGAGCCTCCACCACTTTCAGTCTCGCCCCGGACACCATGGACTCTTTCTACAAGTACCACGTCTTCTTCTGTCTCAACCAGCGCGACCCCGGCGCAGAGCGCCCGAGCTGCGCGAACTGCAATGCGCAGGCCATGCAGGAGCATGCAAAAAAACGCGTGAAGCAACTGGGTCTCGCGGGCCCGGGCCAGGTGCGCATCAACAAGGCGGGGTGTCTCGACCGTTGCGAGGAAGGGCCGGCCGTCGTGATCTATCCGGAAGGCACGTGGTACACGTATGTCGACGAGAGCGACATCGACGAGATCGTCGAATCGCATCTTGCGAACGGCAAGGTCGTCGAGCGTCTGAAAATCGATCGGTAAGCGGCGCCATGAACGTCAATACGAAAAAGTATCTGATCGATGGTCCGGTCGGCAAGATCGAGGTCGCGCTCGATCTGCCCGACGAGACGCGCGAAAACGGCGCCGCGCCGCGCGGCATTGCGCTCGTCGCGCATCCGCATCCGCTGTTCGCCGGCACGATGGACAACAAGGTCGCACAGACGCTGGCCCGCACGCTGGTGCAACTGAACTACGTGACCTATCGCTCGAACTTTCGCGGCGTCGGTCAGACCGAGGGTGAGCACGACGCCGGCATCGGCGAGCGTGACGATCTGCGCGCGGTACTCGATCACATGCGCGCGCAGCCGGGCCAGGCCGATCTGCCCCTCGTGCTGGCGGGCTTTTCGTTCGGCACTGTCGTGTTGTCGCATGTGGCGGCGCGGCTCGTCGAAGAAGGGCAGGCGATCGAGCGGATCGTCTTTGTCGGCACTGCGGCGAGCCGCTGGGATGTTGCGCCCGTGCCGGAAAACACACTCGTGATTCACGGCGAAACCGACGAAACGGTCCCCATTCAATCGGTGTTCGACTGGGCGCGGCCGCAGGAATTGCCGGTGGTCGTGATTCCCGGCGCCGAGCATTTTCTGCACCGCAAACTGCACATCCTGAAGCGCATCATCGTCGACGCCTGGCGCTAGTCAGCGGGGCTGCGCGCGTTTTCCGGGGTACAGGTACGCGCCAAATGAAAATTTATCGGCACGCGAGGCGCAAAGTTGCCTCCCCGGCGCGCGTATAATGAGCGCTCTTTTTTGGGCGCAGCGCGGCCCATCCGGCGAAGGCGCATGGTTGCGCGCCGTTGCGTGATTGCAGCGCCGGGTGGTGGGGCGCGTTGCGCGAACCGATCGTGTGGCCGGAAGTCCAACGGGCGCCGCGCCGTTTTTTCGCGGCCAGCGCTCGCCGACCGGCTCTTCCAAACTGCGCGCCCCCGGGCGCGATGCATATTTCTGCCCGAATCGATCCTATGCGTTTTTCCACCTCCGGTTTTTCGTCACTCTCGTCTTTCGTTCCCCATACCATCAGCCGTGCGGTGACGCTCGGCGTGTTGCTGCCGGCCTCGCTGTTGGCGAGCACGGCGGCCTTCGCGCAAGTCCCGCCGCCGGCGGTGAACGCGCGCTCGTGGGTGCTCGTCGACGCGACCAGCAACCAGGTGCTCGCCTCCGGCAATGCCGACGAGCGCGTCGAGCCGGCGTCGCTGACCAAGCTGATGACCGCCTATCTGGTCTTCGAAGCGCTGCAGACGAAGAAGATTTCGATGGAGCAGATCGTCACGCCGAGCGAAGCCGTGCGCCGCGTGAAAACGGACGAATCGCGCATGTTCATCGAAGCGAACAAGCCGGTCTCCGTGCACGACCTCGTCTACGGCATGATCATCCAGTCGGGCAACGACGCGGCCATCGCGCTGGCCGAACTGGTCGGCGGCAGCGAGTCGCAGTTCGTCAACATGATGAACACCGAAGCGCAGCGCCTCGGCATGACGCATACGCATTTCGCCGACGTGAACGGCATGCCCGACCCGCAGCACTACACGAGCGCGGGCGATCTCGCGATCCTGTCGGCACGCCTGATTCGCGACTACCCTGACTACTACAACATTTTCTCGGTCAAGGAATTCACCTACAACAAGATCAAGCAGCCGAACCGCAACCGTCTGCTGTGGATCGACCCGACCGTCGACGGCCTGAAGACCGGTCACACCGAGGCGGCCGGCTATTGCCTGATCGCGAGCGCCAAGCGTCCGCTGCCGGGCGCGTCGGATGCATCGCGCCGTCTGGTGTCGGTGATGATGGGTGAGGTGAAAGAGCACGACCGCGTCGAGGACAGCATGAAGATGCTGAACTACGGCTATAGCGCGTACGACACGGTGCGCCTGTACAAGGCCGGCCAGGTGATCGAGACGCCGCGCGTCTATAAGGGCGCGGAAGACACGGTCAAGATCGGCGTGAAGGCCGACCAGTACATCACGGTGCCGAAGGGTCTCGCCGACAAGGCCAAGCCGCAGGTCGAGCATATCGACCCGCTGATCGCGCCGATCGCCGATGGCCAGCAGGTCGGCACGGTGAAGCTGGTGTCGGATGGCAAGGTGATCTCGCAGTTCCCGATCGTGGCGTTGCAGGCCGTGCCGCAAGCCGGCGTGGTGGGCCGCGTGTGGGATTCGCTGATGCTGATGTTCAACAAGAAGAAGTAAGCGCAGGCGCACGCTCGTGCGTGCGGTTGCGTGGTAACGGCTCCGGCGGCGAGGCTGCCGGAGCCGTCGTCGAGGAGTGAAAGAAGATGCAAGCCGATAACGATTCGCTGTTTGAGTTTCCCTGCGATTTCCCGATCAAGGTGATGGGCAAGTCGCATCCCGAGTTTGCCGAGACGATCGTGACGGTGGTGAAGCAGTTTGACGAAGCGGTCGACGCGTCGCGCGTCGAGACACGCCCGTCGAGCGGCGGCAACTACACCGGCCTGACGGTGACGGTGCGGGCAACCAGCCGCGCCCATCTCGACGATATCTATCGCGCGCTCACCGGGCATCCGATGGTGAAAGTGGTGCTGTGAGTCAGTGAGCCGGCGGGACGTTTCGCGTCTCGCCTGCTGCAGCGCCTGTGCCTAGGGTGCGACGTGCAACGCGGCCGCCCCGTTCTGCGGCCCTGCCGCGCAAGCCCGCTCGAAGAGCAGCTTGAACCGTCCTACCTCCTCGAACACCCAATCCCGGAACGCCTGCACCCGCTCCGCCTGCATCATCTGCGGCGGACAGATGAAGTAGTACTGCCACGGGCTCGGACCATCCACATCGAAGAGCCGCACCAGCCGTCCAGCGGCGATTTCGTGCATCGCGAGCGAACGACGCGTGAGCGCGACGCCCTGGCCGTCGATCGCCGCCTGCAACAGGTTCGACGAATCCTGGTACAGCACGCCGCGCTTCGGCTCGGGCCAGTCGGTGAGACCGGCGGCGTCGAACCAGGGTCGCCACAACTCGTCGTCGGAGCGCAGCAGCGGAACTTTGGCGAGGTCCGACGGCACCTTCGGCAGGTTGCCGCCGTTGAAATTCGGTGCGCAGGCCGGAAAGAAAATCTCCTCTAGCAGAAGCTCGGCGTGCAAGCCCGGGTACTTGCCAAAGCCAAAACGAATTGCCGCATCGATGTCGTCGCGGGCGAAATCCGCCAGCGAATTGGTGGACAGCAACTCGAGATCCCACTGCGGATGCGCCTCGATAAAGCTGCCGATGCGCGGCGTTACCCAGCGCGCCGCGAACGACGACAGCATCGACACCACCAGACGCCGCTCGCGCTCGCCGGCGCGGATCTCGCGCGTGGCGTCGGCCAGAGCCGTCAAGGCACTGCGCACCTGCCCCGCGTAGCGGCGGCCCACCTCGGTCAGGCGCACGCGTTTGCCGTCGCGGGCGAACAGGGTCACGCCCAGTTCCGCTTCAAGTGCCCGGATCTGATGGCTGACCGCGCCGTGCGTGACGAACAGTTCGTCCGCCGCACGCGAAAAGCTCTCGTGCCGGGAGGCGGCCTCGAATGCCTTGATGGCGTTGAGTCCAGGGAGTTGTCGGAGGTCCATCGCAATTTTTCTCACATAGAGGTGAAATTTGATCGTTTTGCGTAAACCCTTGTTGCACCTAGGATTGTAGTCACGAAACAGCTTTTTGCGAGGGTGTCATGCGAGAAATTTCCTCTAGTATCACGTTTGAAATCAAGGCGGGAGAAACGGTTCCGATGAAGGTGGCGCGCAGCACCCGGCTGGCGGTGAGCGGCGGTGCCGTGTGGGTGACCCGCAGCGACGATACCGAAGACTACTGGCTCCGACCGGGGCACACGCTGCGTCTACGGCGCGGCGAGCGGCTCTGGCTGAGCGTCGAGAGCGGGGCGCAGGCACGGGTGGCGTTCGCCGTCCCGGCCCGCGCGGATGTGCGCGCGTTCGACTGGCTGGTGCGTGTCGCGGACCGGATCGGCTTGCGGTCGCGCGATGGGTGGCGGACCGTTTGAGGCGGCTCGGCGGTGGGTTGGGCGGGCCGGCTTGGACAGCGGCTCGGGCGGGGATCTCATTATTTCGGTAAACTAGGCGGATCATGTGTGCCACGCCGGTTTCCCCGCTTTCCCTATCTGCTGCACCCTGCCGTGAAGATCAGGCGGTGCCCGACTCCGTGAGTCCGACCGCAACTGCGAGCGCCGAGCCCGTCTGCGCGGCTTCATCTGCTTCCGCTCCCGCACTGACGCTCCGCTGGCGCGGCGTCGAACCCTACGAAACCAGCTTCGACGCCATGCGCGCCTTCACCGACGCGCGCGACAGCGAGACCGTGGACGAAATCTGGCTGGTCGAACATCCCCCCGTCTTTACGCTCGGCCAGGCCGGCAACCCGGCGCACCTGCTGGCCGCCGACAGCGGCATTCCGCTTGTGAAAGTCGACCGCGGCGGGCAGATCACCTATCACGGGCCTGGACAGGTCGTCGCGTACCTGCTGCTCGACTTGCGCCGCCGCAAGCTGATGGTGCGCGAGCTGGTCACGCGGATCGAGCAGGCCGTGATCGACACGCTCGCGGCGTATAATCTCGCCGGAGAACGCAAGGCGGGCGCCCCAGGCATCTACGTGGCGCCTGGTCCGGATGTGGGGCCGCATGCCGGCGCCAAGATCGGCGCGCTGGGCCTGAAAATCCGCAACGGCTGCAGTTATCACGGGGTCAGCCTGAACGTGAAGATGGATTTGCGGCCGTTTCTGGCCATCAACCCATGCGGGTACGCCGGGCTCGAAACCGTCGACATGGCGACGCTCGGCGCCGCCGCCGGCTGGGACGAGGTGGCCCGGACCTTTGCTGCATGCCTCACCGCAAACATCGACGGCACCCCCGCGGCCGTCGCCCAACCGCAGGCCGGTGTCTTGACCGCCTGACTGGATCGAACGAATGACTGACGTTACCGCGAACCTCGCCGGCTCTGCCGCCCCCGACGCTGCAGCAGCGCCCGCCGCTTATGACGCTACGGCGAAACAGAAGGCGCAGGCCAAGACCGCGCGCATTCCGATCAAGATCATCCCGATCGAAAAGCTGAAGAAGCCGGACTGGATTCGCGTGAAAGCGGCCACCGGCAATTCGCGCTTCTACGAGATCAAGCAGATCCTGCGCGAGCACAACCTGCATACGGTCTGCGAAGAGGCGAGCTGCCCGAATATCGGCGAGTGTTTCGGCAAGGGCACCGCGACGTTCATGATCATGGGCGACAAGTGCACGCGCCGTTGCCCGTTCTGCGACGTCGGCCATGGCCGTCCCGACCCGCTGGATGTCGAGGAACCGGGCAACCTGGCGCGCACGATTGCCGCGCTGAAGCTGAAGTACGTGGTGATCACCAGCGTGGACCGTGACGATCTGCGCGACGGCGGCGCGGCCCACTTCGTGGAATGCATCCGCCAGACCCGCGAGCTGTCGCCGGAAACGCGTATCGAAATCCTGACGCCGGATTTCCGCGGCCGTCTGGATCGCGCGCTGGGCATCCTCAATGCCGCTCCGCCCGATGTGATGAACCACAACCTCGAAACGGTGCCGCGTCTGTACAAGGAAGCGCGCCCGGGTTCGGACTACGCGCACTCGCTGAAGCTGCTGAAGGACTTCAAGGCGCTGCATCCGGATGTCGCGACCAAGTCGGGTTTGATGGTCGGCCTGGGTGAGACGGAAGAAGAGATCCTTCAGGTGATGCGCGATCTGCGCGAGCACGATGTCGACATGCTGACGATCGGCCAGTACCTGCAACCGTCGGAGCATCACCTGCCGGTTCGCTCGTACGTGCATCCCGATACGTTCAAGATGTATGAGGAAGAAGCGTACAAGATGGGCTTCACGCACGCGGCCGTTGGCGCGATGGTGCGTTCGAGCTATCACGCGGACTTGCAGGCGCATGGGGCCGGCGTGGTCTGAGCTTTTTCCCGGTAGTCTGGTTTGACGTAGAGCCCGCACTTGATGCGGGCTTTTTTATGCGGGCGGCCGCCGAGGTGTTCGCTGCTCGAGTGTGCACGTTGCAGTCGGCGTTCAGTACTTCCAGAAGAAAAGTCGCGCAATCAGCGGACTGACTGAGTAGAGGCCGCTCCCAATAAACATGAAGTAGGCGATGTACATCATGACGCGGTGTCGCACATCATCGTTCTCGAGGAGGTAGTCGATAAGGTTAGGCACGTTAAGTTATCCCTTGAATGGTTTTAATTATATCTCGCTCGGGCTAAATATTTGGCTTAACGAAAAATGAGATATGGAAAAACTTGTCGCGACGAAGGCTGTTGCGACGAACGACACCCACATCAAGGTTTTGCCGGGAACATCGTTGCTAGCCGGATCGCTGAAATACTTTCGCGCGTCGGCGGCGCCAAACATGCGAAAAATTCAGCAACGGCAGCAAGGCAATCGGCGCCAGAACCGGCACGCCAACGTTGGACAAAAACCCGCTCAAGTGCGCAAGAAAATCGATCATGAATGGAGATGACGTGCAGTGAAGAAAACCAGTCCATGATCCGTTCCACCCCACACGCCGGTCAATCGACCGAACGGCCAGCTTGCGCCCCTCGCGCGACTCTGCCACCCTCCGTCGCAAACCCCTTCGCGCACATCGCAGCAGACCCGCTCACCCAACCCAGCGTGAAAAGCAATGCTCGAACAGCGTAATTAGCAATCTAGAATTCGTTAGAACCGCCCGTGCCCAAACTCCCTATAGTCGAAAGCCTCCCAAACACCTTATTACAACGGGGCTTCTCGATGAACCGATTCTTCCGCCCGCTCGCCGCGCTCGTGACGCTGCTTGCCGTATCCGCTCCCTTTGCGAGCGTCGCCCACGCCGACACCAAAGAAGTCGTGATCGCGTATCAGGACATGGTCCTGCCCTGGCGCTATGCCCAGGCCACCGGTGAAGTCGAAAAGGAGACCGGCTACAAGGTGGTCTATCGTCAGCTCAGCAGCGGCGCAGAGGTGGTTCGCGCGCTGGCGTCGGGTTCGGTGCAACTCGGCGAGGCCGGTTCCAGTCCGATTGCGGCAGGCCTGTCGCAGGGCGTCGACATTTCGCTGTTCTGGATTCTCGACAACATCAACGATGCCGAAGCACTGGTGGCGCGCGACGGTTCGGGCGTGACCAGCATCGCCGGCCTCAAGGGCAAGAAGATCGGCGTGCCGTTCGTGTCGACCTCGCACTTCCATACGCTCGTTGCGCTGCAGGCCGCGGGCGTGAATCCGGCTGACGTGAAGATCGTCAACCTGCGCCCGCAAGAAGTCGCGGCTGCGTGGGACCGTGGCGATATCGACGCCACCTACATCTGGGACCCGGTGCTCGCCAAGGTGAAGAAGAACGGCAAGGTGCTGATTACCTCGGGTCAGGTCGCCCAGGAAACCGGTAAGGCGACCTTCGACGGCTTCGTGGTCGATCGCAAGTTCGCGCAGCAGAACCCGGAGTTCGTGGCGCGTTTCGTCAAGGTGCTGGCCGCGAGCGACGCCAGCTATCGCGATCACATCTCGACGTGGACGACGGGCTCTCCTGAAGTCGCGGCAGTCGCCAAGGAGTCCGGAGCAAATGCTCAGGACGTGCCGGCGAGCCTGGCGCTGTACGCTTTCCCGTCGGCGGCTCAGCAGGCATCGAACACGTGGCTGGGCGGCGGCGCGCAATCCGGGGCGGCGAAATCGCTGGCGGCGACGGCGACGTTCCTGAAGGCGCAAGGGACAATCCAGAACGTGCTGCCGGACTACTCGGCAGGCATCGATCCGCGCTTTGTCCAGCAGGCAGCACACTAGGAAGACGGGCCGCGCCGTGTGTCGCCTGGGCGCGCCGGCGCTGCCCGGTCCTCCGAACCAACAGGTATCCAGATGAGTGGTCTCGAGATCCGGCGGCTCCATGTCGCCTACGAAGGCGCCCGGGGCGCGGCGCCGAACGTTGCGCTCGCCGATGTCGATCTGCGTATCGAGTCCGGCGAGTTCGTCGTGGCGCTCGGCGCGTCGGGTTGCGGCAAGACGACCTTGCTCAATTGCATCGCCGGCTTTATCGCGCCGACCGGCGGCGAAGTTCGTCTGAACGGCGAACTGGTCAACGGCCCCGGCGCCGATCGTGGCGTGGTGTTTCAGAAGTATGCGCTGATGCCCTGGCTCGACGTGCTCGACAATGTCGCGCTCGGCTTGCGTTTCCAGCACGTGCCGAAAGCGCAGCGCCATCGTGTCGCTCGCGAGATGCTCGCGCTGGTCGGGCTCGAACAGCATGCGCATGCGCGAGTCTATGCGCTATCGGGCGGGATGCAGCAGCGCGTGGGGATTGCGCGGGCGCTGGCGAGCGATCCCGAAGTCCTGTTGATGGACGAGCCGATGGGCGCGCTCGATGCCATGACGCGCGAGTCGATGCAGGAACTCGTGCTCGACGTGTGGGGCCGTACGGGCAAGACGGTGTTTTTCATCACGCACAGTGTCGAAGAAGCGCTGTTTCTGGCGACGCGTCTCGTCGTGATGACACCGGGGCCGGGCCGTATCGCCGAGAGCTACGATTTGCCTTTCGCGCGACGCTTTCTCGAGACGCGCGATGCGCGCGCGGTAAAGTCGTCGCGGGAGTTTATCGAGTGGCGTGAACGGCTGGTGCGTCGTCTGCATCAGCGTGCGGATGAAGAGGTGGTGTCGTGACGGCTTCGCGTGATTCGTTTGACAGCGCGCCGCTGGCTCAGCAGAGCGCTGCGGTGATGGATTCATCCAGTACCCCGGCTGCGTCGCCGCTGAAGAAGAAGGGCAGGCCCGTGCGCGCGTGGCGCATGCCGGGCGAAGGGCCGACCGCGGCGTTGAGCGTCGCGTCGGTGGCCGCGCTTGCCGCGTTGTGGTGGATCGCCACGCACCTGCAATGGTTGCCGCCGCTCTTTCTGCCGACACCTGAAGCCGTCTGGGCCGCCTTCATCGACGCGTGCCACGGACGCATCCAGGGCGGCTTGCCCTTGTCGCAGCATCTCGCGTGGAGCGCGCTGCGCGTGTTCGGTGCGTTCGCACTTGCTACGGTCACCGCAGTGCCGGTCGGCATTCTGATGGGCGTGAGCCGGGTAGCGCGCGGGCTGCTCGATCCGCCGCTGGAGTTCTACCGGCCGCTGCCGCCGCTCGCATATCTGCCGCTCGTGGTGATCTGGTTCGGCATCGACGAGACGGCGAAGATTGTCGTCATCTACCTCGCCTGTTTCGCGCCGATCGCCATGGCGGCGCGTGCCGGCGCACGCAGCGCGACTGTCGAGCAGATTCATGCGGCGTATTCGCTCGGCGGCAAGTTTTCGCAGATCGTGCGCTACGTGGTGTTGCCCGCGGCCTTGCCGGAGATTCTGACCGGGCTGCGGATTGCGATCGGCTTCGGTTGGACCACGCTGGTGGCCGCCGAAATGGTGGCGGCGACGGCGGGTCTGGGTCAGATGGTGCTGAACGCGTCGAGCTTTCTGCGTACCGACGTGGTGGTGATGGGGATCGTGCTGATCGGTCTGATCGCGTGGATCTTCGACCTGGGGATGCGGGCGCTGGAGCGGCGGCTGGTGCCGTGGAAGGGCCGCGTGTAGGACCCGCCGGCCAGGCAACGGCGGTTGAGCGCAGCGTGCGCTCAACCGCTCTTCAGTTATGCAAACATCACGCGAACAACTCAATGATCGGCCAGTCCCGCTCTTGCGCAATCGCACGCAGCCGTGCATCCGGATTGGTCGCCACCGGATGCGTGACGCGCTCGAGCAGCGGCACGTCGTTGATCGAATCGCTATAGAAGTAGCTCTTCGGAAAGTCCTGCAGCGCGTAACCCAGCGACGCCAGCCAGCTCTCCGTACGCACGATCTTGCCTTCGCGGAAAGTCGGCACGCCGACTGCGGCGCCGGTATAACGCCCGAGTGGATCGCCGCCTTCGGTGCCGAGTTCGATGCCGAGCAGATGCTCGAATCCCAGCGCCTTGCCGATCGGCGCCGTCACGAACACATTCGTTGCGGTCACGATGCAGCACAGGTCGCCGGCATCGAGATGCCGTTGAATCAGCTCGCGTGCGGCGGGCCGGATGGCCGGCACGATCACCTCGCTCATGAACGAGGCATGCCACGCATCCAGTTGCGCGCGGGAGTGGCGTGCGAGCGGTGCGAGCGTGTAGTTCAGGTAATCGTTCATATCGAGCGTGCCCGCCACGTATTGGCGATAGTACGCATCGATGTCTTCCGCGTGTTGCGCTGCGCCTTCCACACCCAGCTTTGCGATGAAGTGGGCCCACGCCTGGTCGCTGTCGAGCGGCAGCAGGGTGTGGTCCAGATCGAACAGCGCGAGGTTACGACTCATCTAGGGATTCCTTGCATCAACGCTTCGAAGCCGGCCCGCTGCCGGCGCGGCACACCTCTCCGCATGCTGGCAGATCGTATATTTAAATACCCAAAAATACAATAAGCCAAATTTGTGCAACACTACTGTCATATTTCTCCGGGTGTCGCCAGGCAGCGGCATGCGGGTCCGGTCATGGTTGGCGGTTTGAGAAGCGTAGTGCCCTATGTTGATTCTGCTTAATCTTCTCTCCGGTGTGGCGCTCCTCGTGTGGGGCTCGCACATCGTTCGTACAGGCATCTTGCGCGTGCTCGGTGCGGATCTGCGCACGGCACTCGGCCGCAGCACCGGTAGCCGCCTGCGCGCGTTCGGCTCCGGCGTGCTCGTGACGAGCCTCGTGCAAAGCAGCAACGCGACGGCTGTCATCGTCACCTCGTTCGCCGCCCAGGGCTTGCTGCCTCTCACCAGCGGACTCGCCATCATGCTGGGCGCGGACGTCGGCACGGCCCTGATGGCGCGCGTGCTCACGCTGGACCTCTCGTGGCTGTCGCCCATCCTCGTCCTGATGGGCGTGCCGCTGTTCCTCACACGCAAGCAGACGCGGATCGGCCAGGCGGGCCGCACGGCGATCGGCCTCGGCCTGATCCTGCTGGCGCTGCATCTGATTGTCGAAGCCGCCCAGCCGATGATGCAAGGTGCCGGCGTGCGCGTCATGTTCGGCGCGCTAACCGGCGACACGATGCTCGATGCGCTGGTCGGCGCCGCCTTCGCGGTGATTTCCTACTCGAGCCTCGCGGCGGTGCTGTTGACGGCGACGCTGGCATCGTCCGGCGTGATTTCGTTGAAAGTGGCGTTGTGCCTGGTGATCGGCGCCAATCTCGGCAGCGGGCTGCTGGCGCTGAGCGGCACGCTGGCGCAGAACGCCGCGGCGCGGCGCCTCGCGCTCGGCAGCCTGGTGTTCAAGCTGGCCGGCGCATTGTTGATCCTGCCGTTTGCGTCGCTGCTGGCGCGCGGCCTGCCGGTACTGATCGGCAACCCGCGTGAGGCGGTGGTCGGGTTTCATCTGATCTACAACACGCTGCGCTGCTGCGCATGCCTTGCGTTGATCGATCCGGTGGCGCGCATCTGCAGCCGTCTGTTGCCGGACGTGCCGGCGCAGAACGGCGAATTTCGCGCCTTGCACCTCGACGCCGCGGCGCTCTCCACACCCTCGCTCGCGCTGGCGAACGCCGCGCGCGAAGTGCTGCGCATTGGCGACATCGTCGGCACCATGCTCGGCAACGTGGCCGAACTGATTCATCACAACAACCTGGCCAAGGCGCGCGAGACGGCGCGGATGGACGACGACGTCGACCAGCTTTATGCGGCCGTCAAAGGCTATCTCGCGCGCATCTCCCGCGAGCAGCTCGACGAAGTGGAGAGCCGGCGCTGGACCGACATCATCGCGCTGACCATCAACCTCGAGCACGCGGGCGACATCATCGAGCGCATCGTGGGGGACATCGAGGAGAAGAAGATTGCCCACCGGCTCTCGTTCTCCGAGGAAGGGCTGGGCGAACTGGAGGATCTGCATGCGCGGCTCGTCAGCAACCTGCAGCTCGGGCTGTCGGTGTTTCTGAACAACGATTTGCGTTGCGCCGAGCGCTTGCTGGCGGAGAAGGAGCGGTTCCGCGATCTGGAGCGGCTGTACTCATACGCCCACCTGGACCGTCTGGCTGGGCAGACCTTGCGCAGCATCGAGACCAGCGCGCTGCATCTCGACATGATCAGCGACATGAAGCGGCTCAACTCGCTGTTCTGCTCGACGGCCTACCCGGTGCTCGACGCAGCCGGTGCGTTGCACGATACGCGCTTGCGCAAGCGCGTCCTCGATACCCTGCACGCGCCGGAATAAACCCCTACGCCAGGATGATCCGCGCGACTTTCTTCTTCAGGGCCGCGAAGTCGGGCGCCTCGGCCGCTTTCTTGTTGGTGATCAGCACGTCGATCTGCTCGGGCTGGCAGTACGAAATGCGGCTGCGCTGGCCGATCTTGCTGTAGTCGGCGAGGATCACCACACGATGGGCATTGGCGACCATCGCCCGCGCCACTTCCGTCTCCTCGTGATCGTAGTTGGTGGCGCCGTGCCGCGGGTCGATGCCGACCGGCGAGAGCAAGGCCACATCCGCCCGGAAGCGGTGAATCTCGAGGATCGTCGTGCTGCCTCCCGTCGCCATGGCTCGGTCGCTGATCGAGCCGCCCAGCAGGATGACTTCGTTGGCGGCTTCCGCCTGCTGCTCGACCGCTCCGCGCATCTTCAGCGCGACGTCGATCGAATTGGTCACCACCGTGAGATTGGCGAGCTTCGCCAGCTCTTCGGCAAGCGCCGAGGTGGTCGTGCCGGCATCGATAAACAGCGTCTGGCCGCTAGAGATGACGCCCATTGCCGCCTTGGCGATCGCCGTCTTGGACTTGACCCGCGTATGGGCGCGTTCCGCGATGGGCGCTTCGTCGGCAGGCTTGATCGCGCCGCCATGCACCCGCCGCAATTCGCCGAGTGCTTCCAGGTCGAGCAGGTCGCGCCGTACTGTTTCGCGCGATACGCCGAGATCCGCCATGATCCGTTCGGTCGACACCCGTTGCAGGGTCGATAGCAGCGCGCGAATTCTCTGATGACGGTCTTCCTGCCACATGCATTTTCCCTTTACGAATGAGTCGGTCTGGACGGCTTTTGGGCCTTTGACATCACTGACACGGTTGTGTGTCGCGCCGATGTCATCGGCGCTACTTTACCCGCTTCGTGTTGTATTTTTTTGGTGCCTTGCAAATTTGTGTATTTGAATTTAGCCTTCGCAGATTGGCTGGCAGCCGGCCAATCCGAACACGGAATGTTCGAAAAGGAATTGAAATGTCCAATTTCGAACATTGAACGTCGCTTTTGACAAGCAAGCTGCCGTATGCTGGCTCCATACTAGGCTCGGCGGCCACTGTTGCCGCCGTTTTCGATGCGTGCCGCGACATGATAACCGGCTGACCGGATAATACCGTTCGGTTCGTCATCCTGACGATGGCAGCCCGGCGAAGCGCGCGCAACAGTCTATTTCGAAGGTGTACAGACGTGGCTACTGGGATTGATCGTACAAATGCCGACTGGCCGTATCCGCGACTGGTCGCGCATCGTTGCGGCGGGACGCTCGCGCCGGAAAACACGCTGGCAGGATTCGACGCCTGCAAGCGCTACGGGTATCGCATGGTCGAGTTCGACGCCAAGCTCTCGGCCGACGACCACCTCTTCCTGCTGCACGACGACACGCTCGATCGCACCACCAACGGCCATGGCCCGGCCGCCGAACATACGTGGCAGGAACTGGCGAAGCTCGATGCCGGCTCGTGGCGCGACCCGGCGTTCGCCGGCGAGCGTTTGCCCACGCTCGCCGATGCGGCTGCCCGTTGCAAGCGCGACGGCATTGCGGCCAACATCGAAATCAAGCCTTGCCCCGGACGCGACGTCATCACGGGCCAACTCGTCGCCGGCGCCGCGCTCGCGCTCTGGCAGGACCAGACGCCGCCGCTACTGTCGTCGTTCTCGTTCGAGGCGCTCGCCGCCGCCCGCGACGCCGCCCCTACGCTCGCGCGCGGGATGCTGTTCGAAGCGGTGCCGGACGACTGGCTGCGCATCGTGCGTGAACTCGATTGCGTCTCGCTGCATGCAAGCCATAAGCATCTCACCGAGGAACGCGTCGCCGCGATTCGCGCCGAGGGTCTGCGCGTACTCGTCTATACGGTGAACGATCCGGACCGCGCGAAGCTGCTCGCCCACTGGGGCGTTGACATGATTTGTACCGATCGCATCGATATGCTTGCGCACGACATGCTGTCCACGCCGGGAAATACGGCGTAAGGCATGGCAGGCGCGCCGGGGTGTTTGCGCGCCGAAGACAATCGTCAGAATGCAGTTTTCCTAACGTAGCAACTTTAGGCAAAGGATGGGGAATACTATGAACCGCACGTGGTTGAGCCGTGTTATCTCGATGTCAGCGGTGGCGGGCGTCGCCGCTGCAGGCGCCAGCAGCGCGTCCGCAGCGCCGCTCGACGCGCTGGTCGCCGCCGCCAAACAGGAAGGACAACTCACCGTGATCGCCTTGCCGCATGACTGGTGCGGCTATGGTCCGATGATTGCCGCCTTCGAAAAGAAGTACGGCATCAAGGTCAACGAGCTGAATCCGGATGCCGGTTCGGGCGACGAAGTCGAAGCCATCAAGGCCAACAAGGGCAACAAGGGACCGCAAGCGCCGGACGTGATCGACGTGGGTCTGTCGTTCGGCCCGACCGCGAAGGCAGAAGGCTTGCTGCAGCCGTACAAGGTGTCGACGTGGAAGGAGATTCCCGATTCGGCCAAGGACGCTGACGGCTACTGGTACGGCGATTACTACGGCGTGCTGTCGTTCGAAGTGAACGCGGACATGATCGACAAGGCGCCGGCCGACTGGAGCGATCTGCTCAAGGCCGATTACAAGAATGCCGTCTCGCTCGCCGGCGACCCGCGCTCGGCCAACCAGGCCATCCAGGGCGTGTACGCGTCCGGCCTGTCGTCGACCAGGGGCGACACCGCCAAGGCGGCCGACGCCGGCCTGAAGTACTTCGCCGACCTCAACAAGAACGGCAACTTCGTGCCGGTGATCGGCAAGGCCGCTTCCCTCGCACAAGGCACGACGCCGATCATCGTGCGTTGGGACTACAACGCGCTGGCCGACCGCGACACGCTCAAGGGCAATCCGAAGGTGCAGGTCGTGGTGCCGAAGACGGGCGTGGTCGCCGGCGTCTACGTGCAGGCGATCAGCGCGTTTGCACCGCATCCGAACGCCGCGAAGCTGTGGATGGAATACCTGTACTCGGACGAAGGCCAGATCGGCTGGTTGACCGGCTACTGCCACCCCATGCGCTATACGCAACTGGTTGCTGGCAAGAAGGTGCCGCAGGCGCTGCTCGACAAGTTGCCGCCGGCATCGGCCTACAAGAACGCCGTGTTCCCGACGCTGTCGCAGCAGGACGCGTACAAGGACACCATCACCAAGCATTGGGATGAAGTGGTCGGCGCGAACGTGAAGTAAGGCCGGACTTTTATTGCTCCAGCATGCTGTGTGCCGGGCCCGCGAGTGCGCCTTCGAGCGTCGCTCCGCGTGGTCCCGGCTTTAGCCTGATTGCTTCAAGGGTGACCTATGACCGCTTCATCGGATATCGGGTCGGCGCAGCCGGAACTGCTGGTTCCGCCGGTGCCCGCGCCTGCGCCCGGCGTGAAGGGACCGGGACAGTCGTCCCAGCTCCTGACCTGGCTCGGCGTTGCACCATTTTTCCTGTTTGCCCTGCTGTTCCTGATCCTGCCGACGGGCTTCCTGATGGTGGGCGCGTTTCAGGATCCCCAGGGGCATTTCACGCTCGTCAACTTCCGCGATCTGTTCCAGCCCGGCGTGCTCGACGCTTACTGGATCAGTTTCAAGGTGAGCGCGGCGTCGGCGCTCGGCGGCGCGGTGATCGGTTCGCTGCTGGCCTGGGCGGCCGTGCAGGGACGCTTGCCGGTATGGATTCGTCCGACGCTGATGACCTTCTCCGGGGTCGCCTCGAATTTTGCCGGCGTGCCACTCGCGTTCGCGTTTATCTGCACGCTGGGGCGCGTCGGTCTCGTCACGGTTTTGCTGAAGAAATACCTCGGCTTCAACCTGTACTCGACGGGCTTCAGCATCCTCAGTTTCACCGGCTTGACGGTGACCTATCTGTACTTCCAGATTCCGCTGATGGTCCTGATCGTCACGCCCGCGCTCGACGGCCTGAAGCGCGAATGGCGCGAGGCCTGCGATTGCCTCGGCGGCACTTCGTTCCAGTATTGGCGTTATGTCGCGTTGCCGGTGCTGTGGCCCAGCGTGCTCGGCGCGACCCTGCTGCTGTTCGCCAACTCGTTCGGCGCGGTCGCGACGGCCTATGCGCTCACCGGCAGCTCGCTGAACATCGTGACCATCCTGTTGTACGCGCAGATCCGCGGCGACGTGCTGCATAACCAGAATCTCGGCTACGCGCTCGCGCTCGGCATGATCCTGGTGACGGGCCTGTCGAATGGCGGCTACATCTGGCTGCGCTCGCGGGCCGAGAGGGGACGTCGATGAACAGCCAATCGCGTGTGGGCGCCTGGACCGCGATGGTCGTGGGCTCGCTGTATTTCCTGATTCCGCTCGCCGCTACCCTCGAATTCAGTCTGCGCATGCGGCGCGGCGAATACAGTTTCGACGCCTATCGTGTGGTGCTGAGCGATCCGCGGTTTCAGGCCTCGTTCGGCTACTCGATGCTGATGGCAGTCCTGACGATCGTGGTAGGCGTGCTGCTGGTGGTGCCGACGGCGTACTGGGTCCGTCTGCGTTTGCCGAGACTGCGGCCGGTGGTGGAGTTCATCACGCTGTTGCCGCTGGTGATTCCGGCCATCGTGATCGTGTTCGGCTACCTGCGCATCTACAACAGCAGCTCGATCCTGCCGCTCACCGGCAACGAGCGCGCCACCGATCTGCTGCTGGTGTTCGGCTACGTCACCTTGTCGCTGCCGTATATGTACCGCGCGGTCGATGCGGGTCTCGCGGCAGTCGACGTGCGCTCGCTCACCGAAGCCGCCGAATGTCTCGGTGCAACCTGGCCCACCATCCTGTTCAAGGTGATCTTTCCGAATATCCGCTCGGGCATCCTGTCCGGCGCCTTTCTCACCTTTGCGGTGGTGATCGGCGAGTTCACGCTGGCGAGCCTGCTCGACCGGCCGGCGTTCGGGCCGTACCTGCAACTGATCGGCGCGAACCGCGCGTATGAACCGTCGGCACTCGCGATTATCGCGTTCGCCATTACCTGGGCCTCGATGGGGCTGATCCAGGTGTTCGGATCGGCTCGCGGCTCGGCCCGCGCGCTGGCCGGACAAAAACCCTGAAGAACTGAGGCATCGAATCATGGCATTCCTTGAGATCGAAAATCTGCACAAGTCCTTCGGGGCGAACACGGCGCTGCATCATTTCGACATGAAGATCGAGCGCGGCGAGTTCATCACCTTTCTCGGCCCGTCGGGCTGCGGCAAGACGACGGTGCTGCGTATGATCGCGGGCTTCGAGAGCCCGACGCGCGGCGTGATTCGCCTCGATGGTCGCGACGTTACGCATCTGCGCACACGCCAGCGCAAGGTCGGCATGGTGTTTCAGTCGTACGCGCTGTTTCCGAACATGACCGTGGCCGACAATATCGGCTTTGGGCTAAAGGTGGCGCGTCGTCCGCAGGATGAAATCCGCAAGCGGGTGGGCGAGATGCTGGATCTGATCAAGCTGCCGCATGTCGCCGAACGCTATCCGTGGCAGCTCTCGGGCGGCCAGCAGCAGCGCATCGCCTTGGCCCGCGCGCTCGCCGGCAAGCCGCAGGTTCTGCTGCTCGACGAGCCGCTCTCCGCGCTCGACGCAAAGATCCGCATTTCGCTGCGCCAGGACATACGCGCGTTGCAGCGTGAACTTGGCATCACGTCGATTTTCGTCACGCACGATCAGGAAGAGGCGCTGTCCATCTCCGACCGCATCGTGGTGATGAACGAAGGGCGGGTCGAGCAGGTGGGCACCTCTTCGGAGATCTACAACTATCCGCGCACGCGCTTCGTGGCGTCGTTCGTCGGCACGCTGAATATCCTATCCGGTCACGTGGTGGATCCGGCGAGCGGCAAGATGGCTGTTGATGGTCAGGAACTCGTGACCACTCAGCAGCTCGCGCCGGACGACGCCGGCAAGAAGCGTCTGCTGGCGCTGCGCCCGGAGGCGATTGTGCTGGAAGCGCCGGCGGCGGGGCGCAACACGCTGGCGGCGACCGTCGAAGAAGTGAATTTTCTCGGCGCCGTGGTGCGGATCAGGACGCGGGTGAAGGATGCGGTGATTTCGCTCGACGTCTTCAACGATCCGAATCGCCGTCTGCCCGAGCGGGGTCAGCCGGTGGCGTTGGGCTTCTCGCACGAGAACCTGCTGGTGCTGGAAGAGGGTGCGGCTTAGAACACCACTTCGGTTTTCTCGAACTGTCACTTCTGGATTAGCAGGTTTATCCGATTCGAAACCTGACGCAGACTAGGGCTCATCATTACTACGGACAACGTCCGCTAAAGGAGCCCCGGTCATGCGAACCTATCCCCGCAACAGTCCTCAAGCCGCAGCACGGATTGTCGCGCTGGTGCTGACCTCCGACGGACACGTCTGCAGCTCCGAGGAGCGCGCGCTCGACAGACTCGATATCGCCGGCCAGCTCGGTCTCGCGCCCACGCAATTCGCGCAGATCGTGCAGGCGCTGTGCGAGGATCACTCTATCGCACACGCGCCGCTTGCGCCGACCATCGGCCAGATCGACACGGCCATGCTGGCCACACTGCTGGGCGAGATCGACGACCCGGTGTTGCGCGGCAAGGTGATTCGCCTGTGCGTTGCCGTGGCGGTTGCCGACGACCATCTCGCGGATGGCGAGATCGCCCTGTTGGCGGCCGTGTTTAGTGTGTGGGGACTCGCTCCGGCACCGGCGGCGGTCACCGTTCGCCACGGCATCCCGCCAAGGGCCTTGCTCGATCACGAACGCGCGGCGTCGATCACCTGAGTCGCGAGCGGATGATGCTGGCCGCGCCGCGAGCGGATGGCGTGGATCTCTTCGATCACGCCGTCCGCGCGGCCGAGCCGGCGCAGTCCGCGCAGCAGGGACAGGTCCTCGGCGCCCAGTTCCGCGAGTGGAAACACGCCGAGCCCGCGCGCGGCGAACACCGCCATCAACGCGCTGTCTTCGAACTCCCCGACAATCCGCGGCCGGATGCCCGCCGCTTCGAACCACCGGTCGAGCCGTGCGCGTAGCGCGGCGTGCCCGGTGGGCAGGAGCACGGGCAGATCGGCGAGGCTTTGCGGAAAGCCGGCGCGCGATGCCTTCGAGACGATCGCCGCGGGGCCGTACCAGTCCACCGGCGAACCGACGAGGCGCTGGCTCACCACGCGCAGGTCCGCGTTGTGCGGCGCGGGCTGGCAGGCCAGCACCAGATCGAGCCGATGCAGCGCGAGCTCCGACAACAGTTGCGCATGTTCGCCTTCGTGGCACAGCAGCCTGAGCGACGGCGTGCCGAGCACGGGCGCAAGCAGCGCGTGCGCGGCGAGCTTTGAAATGCCGTCGGAGAGACCCACGGCGAGCCGCGCAACCCCTTCGCCGCCTGCTTCGCGCATCTCGTCGAGTAGCGCTTCGCCGATCTGAAAGATCTGCTCCGCGCGGCTGAACGCCGTCTCGCCCGCTTCGGTCATGGCGACACCGCGCCCCGCGGATTTCAGCAACTGACGCCCAATCGATTTTTCCAGTTCACGTACCTGCGCGCTGATGGTCTGGACGGCCATGTCGAGACGCTCGGCCGCGCGCGCGAAGCCACCTTCCTTGACGACGATCCAGAAGTAGTAGAGATGGCGATAGTTCAGCATGAGCGGCGACACTTCGAAAAAAGCGATATGTCATTCAGCTTATCACTGATTTATCCGAAGTCGTGAAGCGGCGATCATGGCATCACTTCGACATCACTCGGTTCACTTCGCCGACGCATGCCATGGACGCCCTGACCATTCTGATTTCCGATCCCGCTGCCTGGGCCGCGCTCCTCACGCTGGTCGTGATGGAGATCGTGCTCGGCATCGACAACCTGATCTTCATCTCGATCCTCAGCAACAAGCTGCCGGAAGCGCAGCGGGCACGCACCCAGCGCCTCGGCATTCTGCTCGCGCTGGTGCTGCGGCTTGGCCTGCTCGGCACGGTCGCGTGGATCGCGCAACTGACTCAACCCGCCGTGACGCTGCTGGGCCACGCGTTCTCGTGGCGCGACCTGATCCTGCTGGGCGGCGGCCTGTTCCTCGTCTGGAAGGCGACCCGCGAGATTCATCACCACGTCACCCACGCGGACGACGCACGCGGCGCGACGAGTGCGGTGGTCCCGCTGACCGTAGGGGCCGCGATCGGCCAGATCCTGTTGCTCGATATCGTGTTTTCGGTCGACAGCATCATCACGGCGGTCGGCATGACCAGCCACATGCCGATCATGTTTGTCGCGGTCATCGCCGCGGTCATGGTGATGCTGTTCGCGGCCCGCCCGCTGTCGCGCTTTATCGACCGCAACCCGACCATCGTCGTTCTCGCGCTGAGCTTCCTGCTGGTGATCGGCATGACGCTGATCGCGGAAGGGTTCGGCTCGCATGTGCCGAAGACGTATATCTACGCGGCGATGGCGTTCTCGGCCTTCGTCGAGGCCATGAACATGCTGGCGCGCCGGGCCAGGTCGAAGCGCACCGACGCTGTCACGCAATGAGCGCTGGCGTATCGGCCGCGCATGGAAAGAAGTTGGAACAACCTGAGCGAGGTATGGCCGGATCGCTTTGCCCGGATCGGGCGGCTCGCCAGGTTGCGGATTCGAAGCTTTACCCTTTTTAGGAGAGACGCCATGAAATGCCCTGTTTGCAAGACGACCGACCTTCTGATGACCGAGCGCCGCTCGATCGAGATCGACTACTGCCCGGATTGCCGGGGTGTCTGGCTCGATCGCGGCGAACTCGACAAGCTGATCGCAGAGGACGGCGAGCGCGCCGGCGCGCCGCTCGTCTCCGGTCCGAACCGCGAAGATCGCCGGGACCGGCATCGCGAGTATCCGAACGAGAGCCATCATCGATACGACGAGCGTCGCTCGGGGCACTCGGGCCATTCGGGGCACACGGGATACCGGAAAAAGCGCTCCCTGTTCGACATGTTCGATTTCGATTGAGCCCGTCAGCGGCCGTGAGACGGACGGTGGCTTCAATCGCCCGCGCCGATTTGACAATCCTTGACGGTAGGCGCGGCCAAATAATCCTAATATTGAGATGTGAGCTTCGCAGCAGGACCGCAACGCGAAGCCCACGAACAATAAAGTCTCCGATATACGCTTGGAAATGCCTTCCTGCCGCGAGGAAGGCATTTTTTTTGGCCGTGGGCCGTCCGGAATCCCCGACGCCTCGCCTCCGGATTTCCGGAAAGCCGGACGCAAGACGCCGAGCCGAACAAAAATACCTATAAAAATCAAAGAGAAAGAGCCGTCATCTAGCTGGCATCGACCTTGCGAAGTAGAAGCGCGGCCGCAAAGGCCCGACAACTAAAGCATGGAGACAACGATGTCCGATTTCCCCTCCCCGTATTTATAACCTCGTCGTCTTGTCGCGGCCCGATGCCGTGCACAGGCGATACGTCCATTCGTTCGCATTGATGCGCAGCGTGGCAGGCCATTGGCTCATCCACATCGCAGGAACCATCGTGAAGAAACCCTTCTATAAAGTGCTCTATGTCCAGGTGATCGCCGCGATCATCGTCGGCATCGTCCTCGGTCATTACTCGCCGGCTCTCGCCATCGACATGAAGCCGTTTGGCGACGCCTTCATCAAGCTGATCAAGATGGTGATCGGGCCGATCATCTTCTGTACTGTCGTCACCGGTATCGCCGGCATGCAGGACATGAAGAAGGTCGGGCGGGTCGGCGGCAAGGCGCTGCTGTACTTCGAAGTCGTTTCGTCGTTCGCGCTGGTGCTCGGCCTGATCGCCACGCACGTGCTGAAACCGGGTGTCGGCTTCAACGTCGATCCGGCCACGCTCGACGGCAAGGAGGTCGCTTCGTACGCCGCCAAGGCGCACGGCCAAAGCACGGTCGACTTCCTGATGCACATCATTCCGAACACGATCACGGATGCGTTCGCGCAGGGCGAGATCCTGCAGATCCTGCTGATCGCGATGCTGTTCGGCAGCGTGCTGGCGACGCTCGGCGAGCGAGGCAAGGTCGTCACGGATCTGGTCGAAAGCCTGTCGAGCGTGTTGTTCGGCGTGGTGCGCATCATCACGAAGCTGGCGCCGATCGGTGCCTTCGGCGCAATGGCGTTCACCATCGGCAAGTACGGCATCGGCTCGCTCCTGCCCATGCTCAAGCTGATCGGCACGTTCTATCTCACCTCGATCGTGTTCGTGGTGGTGGTGCTCGGCGCGATCGCCCGCATGGTCGGCTTCAGCGTGCTGCGCTTCGTGGCGTACATCAAGGAAGAGATGCTGATCGTGCTCGGCACGAGTTCGTCGGAAGCGGCGTTGCCGCAGTTGATGCTGAAGCTCGAAAAGCTCGGCTGCTCGCGCTCGGTGGTGGGCCTCGTGGTGCCGACCGGTTACTCGTTCAACCTCGACGGTACCAACATCTACATGACGATGGCCGTGCTGTTCATCGCCCAGGCCACCAACACCGATCTCTCGCTCACGCAGCAGCTCACGCTGCTGGCCGTCACGATGCTGACGTCGAAGGGCGCAAGCGGTGTGACGGGCGCCGGTTTCATCACGCTCGCTGCGACCCTGGCCGTGGTGCCGACGATTCCGCTGTCGGGCATGGTGCTGATTCTCGGGATCGACCGCTTCATGAGCGAATGCCGCGCGCTGACGAACATTGTCGGCAACGGTGTGGCGACGGTGGTGGTGTCGGCGTGGGAGAAGGAACTGGACCACGCGAAGCTGCGCGCCGTGCTGCGCGGCGAAGCCGCTCCTGTGAAGGACACGGAAGCGGCGGGTGCCTGAACCCGCGCGCGTCGCCCTTAGTCTCGATATGGGCCGCCTCTGGCGTGTCGCGGAAGGGCGCGAATACGGAATGGTTGGCGTCGACACCACTCCGTATTCGAAACGACAGAAGACCTGTCATGCCGCCGCGCTCCGCACTCCTAAGCGTCGTTTGAATGTCGAGCTAGCTCCATCAGGTTTTGTTCGGCTGTTTGCGAATATCCAGCGCGACCGTGCCCGGATCGGCAAAGTATTGCGGCAAGTCGAAGTCCACCCGCTTGGCTTCAGGATCCAGCATGGTCGAGCAGAACAGCAGATTCTTGCTGTCCTTGCCGGACGGCAGCGACGGATCCCGCGTGGGCAATCTGTACGTGCCGTCCTTGTCCGGGCCGAAAAACTCGGTGTGGATTGTGTTGTGAACGCGATCGTACGTGATAGCGGCTGCCCGATCGAACACGCGCATGGCCTGTCCGTTCGATGGCCAGCCAAACACCTGTGGGCATCGCGAGACCATTGTGACGGAACTCAGGGTTGAATTGTCTGCAATGCTCTTGAGGTAGGAGTTGGCCGCATTGCCGAGCAGCGCGGCGCGCTCGTTCAGCGCCTGGGCATAGTAGTCGTAGACGCGCTGGTCATGGAGTGTGTTCTCCGGCAAGTCACCGGCGGGTGGATTGCCAGGCTTGTTTCCCTGCTCCGTTTCGAATTTCTCGATGGCTGGACGCAACTCCGGCGTATAGGTGGACGAGAACCAGTTCACGATCGGCGTCGCGTTGAGAGCCGCTATCTTGTAGTCGTTGCTGGTTGCATCACCTTCGACTTTTAGACCTTCCGCATACAGGCCATTCTTCTTCTGCCTCAATATTTCCGCGTGACCGATTTCAGCCAGATTGGGAAATAAGATCGGCAATAGTGCGGCAGGCGGAAAAGCCATCGAGGCAGCTGCCGCGGCAAGGCCACCGCCTAACTCGAAACCGCTGTTCGCAACATTCCATTTCGACTGATTGTCGTTCGGATTTGCGATTAGCTGTTTGACATCGTTGGCAAGCTGCCCGACCGACGGCGCGAGACCGACTAGCGTACCCAGCAATGACAGCGATTTCGCTCCCAAAGCCAGTGCGCGGCCCCCTTCGGAGTTGATAACGTTAAGGACATCGCCTGCGGTCACGGCGCTGGTCGAGGTGATCGCGCTGATCGATCCAAGATCGGCGTGCTTTTTCACATTGTTGATGTCAGCGGGCAGTGATCCGATATCCGCCACCACCCAATGGCCGTTTTCCTTGACGCCTTTTGTGAGCTCGATGGATTTTGACGTCGCACCGGGGACTTGCTCGGACGTGTGTGTAGTCTCGACCGACTCCTGCGACGCTGGCGTACCGACGGGATTCGATTGTGCCGCGCCCGTGTCTGGCGTCGGGGGTGTCTGCGTTGCGTGTTGCTGTACCGGCGGTCGGGTCTGTATGGATTTATTCTCACTTCCCGGATTAGCCTGCGTTTTGGCTTCGCCAGTGCCGACTTTCGACTGCGTCCCGACCGTGTGCGTATCCGTATTGGCCTGAGAACCCTTCGAATTATCCGCGCCTGTCTGAGTTTCGGCGGAGGAGGTGTTGCCGAACGTGGTCTGAGAGTGCGCGTGTACCTGTCGCGGCGTGTGCTGCGTGGCGGAGTGATGGACAGACGGCGATGAGGTTTGCGTGCCAGCGGTCTGTCGTTGCGGACTCAACTGTGTTGCTTTCGGCGTCCCGGTGGCGGTTTGCGTGCCGCGTGTATCGAGCGGTGCGCCGGCCTGGGTGGCCGTTGTCGTCTCGTTCCCGTTGGTTGGTTCCGATACGTGCAACTGGGGTGGCTGCGGAGCAGGCGTTGTACGCGTCGATGTCACCGGAACTGAAGTTTGCGTTTGCACGCTGTGCTGGGGGGGCGCATGCTGGGTGCTACCGTCTTGCATGTCGGCTCCGTTTTGCACTCCCGCATCGGTGCTATCTGGCATTGGCGTCGTAGTACCGCGGTTTGCGCGGTCAGGCGATGAGGTTTGTGTCGTCTTGTGATGGTCCGGCGAACTCGCTGGCTCGCGCGGGCTATGAGGCGCCCCAGTGGACGAGTGTTCTCCCGCTGTCTGTGGGGCGCCATCTCCTTGGGCCGGCGCCTGCGGCGTTGAAGTCTGCGTGCTCGCGTCGGCAGCGGGCATGGTTTGCGTCGCGGCGTCGTAAGTATTCGGACTCGTCTGCGATGACTGCGTGCTCGTCGGTGTCTGTGCCTGTGTCTGCTTGCCAGACTGGTTGGGCTGTACCTGCACACCGGCGACGGACTGTGAGATTGCGAGGGTCTGCGTCGCCTTGGCTTTCGGCAGGGTACGCATGCTCTTCAGCTCGATCTGCTGTCGGTGGGGCGTCCCATGGCCTCCATGTTCAACGTTGTAGGCGCCTTTGCGCCGCGGTCCGTGCAAGTATTCGTGCGCCACAGTCTTCTTATCCGTCATTCTTTTCAGATCGATGCCGGAAGCAGATCCATTCGCGAGATCCTTGATGAGTTGCAATGCGTAGCGGGTGCGCTCGTCCTGGTTGCCGCTCTGCGCCAACTCTCCGGCGTCCCCGATTCCCTTCGTAAGGCTTCTACCCGCGTTGCCGGCGGTGTAACCCGCCTGATTGGAGCGTTGCACGTTGCCAGCCTTCGTAGTATGACCGGTGATCGGAGTGCTGCCGCTCGGCTTGAGTGGAGGAACCGCGTTGACGATACCGGCTACCTTGATCTGCAGCGTGTTGCCATTTGGCGGCGGGACCGATGCACTAGACTGCGCCGGTACTCCGGGATTTGCGTCTGCCGTACCATCCTCGTTTGTCTGCGGCTTTGCCGGCTCCCCCGGCTTTTCTTCAGCCGATACCGTGTCGCCTGTATCGGACGGCGGCGCTTTCGCATGGTCAGTCGCGCCGGTATCCCCGCCTCTTTCCGAACCGGCCTGTACCGGTGTATTTGCCGGCGGGTAGGTCCTGGGCTTCGGGCCTGGAGCGGCTGGCTTTGTCCCGCTCGTTCCCTCGTCCTCGTTAGACCGATACGGTGTCTGATTCTTTACGTCGATTTTCATGGCGGACCTCGCTGGTATGACAACGTCTGAATGCTGGCTCATTGTTCTCCCGCAAGCTCATCCACCGGTGTCACATATATAGCGCTCCAGATCGATCTGAACGCGACAACGAGGACCTGGCATCGAGAGATGCCGGTCGGCTCGTCGCGCTGTCCGCCCCGGCGCGTTATGCCACAATAGCCGCACCCCATTCACCGGAATCCGCCAACGTGACGCGCCGCCTGCTGATCCTCTTCGCGCTCGTCGCCGGGCTCGTGGCGGCGTGCGGACTCACGTGGAGCATCGCGTGGCAGCGCGGCATCGACAGTTTGCGGCGCAACGCCGCGGTGCGCGTCGACCGCACGGCCAATGCGCTCAAGAGCACGCTGGAGCGCTACGAATCCCTGCCGTACCTGCTGGCCGAGCATCCGTTCGTGCAGGACGTGCTGGTGAATCCCACGGCGCCGAACGTCGAGCACGCCAACCGTTATCTGGAAGACCTCAACCGCCACGCGCGGGCTACGGCCACCTACATCATTCAGACGGACGGGCTGTGCGTCGCGGCGAGCAACTGGCGCGAGCCGGAGAGCTTTGTCGGCGTCGAGTATCAGTTCCGGCCGTATTTCATGGACGCGGTGAAGGGCGGCGTGGGCCGTTTCTTCGGCATCGGCACGATCTCGCATGACCCCGGCTACTACATCTCGCAACCGGTGCGGCGCGATGGACAGATCGTCGGCGTGGCGGTCGTCAAACTCAATCTGGAATGGTTTCAGGGCGCGGATGCGTCCGAGCCGCTGATCGTCACCGACGATCACGGCGTGATCTTTCTATCCTCCGTGCCGGCCTGGAAATACCACACGGTGCGGCCGCTCTCGGGCGCGGTGGCAGACTCGATCTATCAGACGCGCCAGTACGCGCAGCAGGAGATTCCGCCGCTGCCGGTGACGATCGAACGCACGCTTGAGGGCGACGCGCAGATCGTGCGCATCGGCGGTGGACGTTACGCGCCGCGCTACCTGGCAACGCGGCGGGCGATGCTTGAACCTGACTGGCAACTGATCACCATGGCGAGCGTCGATCCGGTCGACGCCGACGCCCGCAATGCCGCTATCGTGACCGGCTTCGGCTACGTCACGCTGTGCCTGCTGGCGTTCTACTGGAGAATGCGCCGCGCACGCGTGCGCGAGATGATGCGCAGCCGCGAGCTGCTGCAGCGCGCGTACGCGGAGTTGAATCAGCGGGTGGCGGAGCGGACCGCGGACCTGTCGCAGGCGAACGAGCAACTGAAGAAGGAAGTGAGCGAACGCACGCGCGCCGAACAGGAGTTGCGCTCGGCGCATGACGAGCTGATTCAGGCGAGCAAGCTGGCGGCGCTCGGTCAGATGGCCGCTGGCATTACGCACGAGTTGAATCAGCCGTTAGCGGCGTTGCGCGGCTTCTCGGATAACACGCGGGTGTTGCTCGAACGCGGCGATCAGGAGTCGGCGCGCGAGAATCTCGAGGCGATTGCCGCGCTCACCGAGCGCATGGGTAAGATCACCAACCAGTTGAAGCTGTTCGTGGGACGGGCGCGGCCGCGCAGCGCGCGAGCGCCGCTCGCGCGTGCGCTGCGCAATGTGCTGGCGCTGCTGCAAAAGCGCTTGCAGGACGTGGAAGTGGTGTTGACGGTGGTCGACGCGGAAGCGGGCACGCGCACGGGCTTCGATCCGTCCGACGAGCATCCCGGGCTTGTCGCGAATTGCGACGATTTGCGGCTTGAGCAGGTGCTGATCAATCTGCTGAGCAACGCGCTTGATGCCGCGGTGGGTGTAGCCCCTCCGCGTATCGAGATCGAAATCGAGGCCGCCGAAGCGACGCTCGCGATCTCGGTTCACGATAACGGTCACGGCATCCCGGACGACGTCCTGCCGAGGCTTTTCGAACCGTTCTTTACGACGAAGGAAATGGGCCAGGGGCTGGGGCTTGGCCTTGCGATCTCATCCTCGATCGTGCGCGACGCGGGCGGCTCGCTGGTGGCGCGCAATGCCCCGGACGGCGGCGCGCTGTTCGTGCTCACGCTGCGCCGGACCCGTGTGCAGGCAACGGACCCGCTCACGGCAGGGTCCTGAATTCAGGCGGCTTCAGATGCGCTCGGGCGCTTTAAGGTTAAGGTGGTAAGGACGATGGTCAACAACAGTTTGCCGGTGCTGTATATCGAGGACGACGAACTAGTGCGTCGCGCGAGCGTGCAAAGCCTGCAGCTCGCGGGCTTCGACGTCACCGGTCACGCATCGGTCGAAGCGGCAGCGCGTTCCATCAGCGCGGATTTTCCGGGCGTGATCGTCAGCGATATCCGTTTGCCGGGCGCGAGCGGTCTCGATCTGCTCGCGCAATGTCACGAACGCGCGCCGGATGTGCCGGTGATTCTCGTCACCGGACACGGCGATATTTCGATGGCCGTGCAGGCCATGCGCGACGGCGCCTACGACTTCATCGAGAAGCCGTTTGCCTCGGAGCGTCTGATCGAAACCGTACGGCGCGCGCTGGAACGCCGCACCCTGGTGCTGGAGAACCACGCGCTGCGCCGCGAACTGGCGGGGCAGAACACGGTGGCGCCGCGAATCATTGGCCGCAGTCCGGTGATCGAGCAGGTGCGCCGGCTGATCGCGAACGTCGCGCCCACCGACGCCTCTGTGCTGATCAACGGCGATACCGGCGCGGGCAAGGAACTGATCGCACGCAGCCTGCACGAACTGTCGCCACGGCGCGACAAGCCGTTTATCGCGGTGAATTGCGGCGCGCTGCCCGAACCGATGTTCGAGTCCGAGATGTTCGGCTATGAACCTGGCGCGTTTACAGGCGCGGCGAAACGCCGGATCGGCAAGCTCGAACATGCATCCGGCGGCACGCTGTTTCTCGACGAGATCGAAAGCATGCCGCTCGGTCTGCAGGTCAAGCTGTTGCGCGTGCTGCAGGACGGCGTGCTGGAACGGCTCGGCTCGAACCAGCCGATTCGCGTGAATTGCCGCGTGGTGGCCGCGGCCAAGGGCGACATGCTGGAGCACGTCGCGGCCGGCACCTTCCGGCGCGACCTGTTGTACCGGCTGAACGTGGTGACCATCGCGCTGCCGCCGCTCGCCGAGCGGCGCGAAGACATCGTGCCGCTGTTCGAACATTTCCTGCTCGATGCGGCGGTGCGTTATCAGCGTCCCGCGCCGATCCTCACCGACCGTCAGCGGGCCGGCCTGATGCAGCGCGACTGGCCCGGCAACGTGCGGGAACTGCGCAATGCGGCCGACCGGCTCGTGCTCGGGGTGGCGGAAGATCCGATGACAGCTTCCGTCGATGAAGCCGCGGACGCCCACTCGCTCAAGGAGCGCGTCGAGCAGTTCGAGCGTGCGGTGATTGCGCAGGCGCTGGAGCAGACGGGCGGCGTGGTGGCGGTGGCGGCGGACCGTTTGCAGCTGGGTAAGGCGACGCTCTATGAAAAGATAAAGCGCTATGGGCTGGCGGCAAAGGGAGAGGGTGAGCGGTGATGGGCGGCGCGGTTGAGGCCGACCAGGTGTCCTGAACCGCACGTCCCAAAAGCAACGCGCCGGTAGCGGATTCTGTCCGCTACCGGCGCGTTTTTATATGATGCCTCGCCCGGTGTTTCAGGCCGCGTTCAGCGCCTTCTCGAGCAGTTGATCCAGCTCGGCGAACTGCGGCTCGCCGACGTAGCGCTTGAGAATCTTGCCGTCCTTGTCGACCACGAAGGTGGTCGGCGTCAACTGGACATTGCCGAACTGCTTGGCAGCGGAACCGTCGTCCATCGCCACCTTGAACGGCAGGCGACGCGTCGCGGTGTAGTTGGTCACGTACATGGGCGCGTCGTAGTTCATCGCCACAGCGACGAATTCGAGGCCCTTGCCCTTGAAGCGGTTATACGTGTCGACCATCTTCGGCATTTCCTGCACGCAGGTGTCGCAGTTGGTGGCCCAGAAGTTGACGAGGTAGACCTTGCCCTTCAGATCGGCCGTGGAGACTTTCTGGCCGGACAGCAGCGTGAACGTGGCATCCGGCACATGCTGCTGGCCGTTGAAGGCGAAATAGCCGGCAATCGCAATGGCGCCGGCCACGACGGCCATGACGACATAGCGGATCGGGCTGGTGCGCTTCGTCACCGGAGCAGAAGGGGTAGGGCTCATGAACGGACCTCGGGATCGCGCAGAACGCGCGTAACGTTGCGACGTATTGTAGCCTCAATCCGGTATGGAGGCTGGGAGTTGCCCGTCAGCGGATAATAGGGTTTTATGCTGCGTCTTTCCCTGACTTCGTGCTCATGTCTCGACCCGCGTTCCGCCTGTCATCCCCCGGTTTTCTGCTCGATCTCGCTGTGCGCCCGGGAGCCGCTCCGCGGCGCCTTTTGTCCGGATTGGCGCGACTGCGCCGCGTGCTGTTCGCAGGTGTCTGCATGCTTGCCGTGGGCGGGTTGCTGGCGGCCTGCTCGCCGACTTACGACTGGCGCACGGTGATGAACAACGACAACGGCTATACCGTCGACCTGCCGGCCAAGCCGGGCAACGACGCGCGCCAGATCGACGTGGGCGGGACGTCGATGCAGATGGCGATGCAAACCGCCGAGGCCGGCAAAGCTGTCTTCGCGGTGGGTACGCTAATGCTGCCCTCCGACGACCCGCAGACGCAGCGCACGGCGCTCGACTTCCTGCGTACCGGACTGGCCCGCAACGTCGGCGCCGCTCCCGACGCGCGCCCCGTGCAGATTCCGCTGGCAGCGGGAGGTCAGGTGCCCGGCCTCGAAATGACGCTGAGCGGCAAAGCCGGCGAGCAAAAGGAGACTCGCACGATCTACGCGCGGCTTGTGGCTCACGGCCGGCATGTCTACCAGGCGGCGATCATCGCCAGCGAGCCGTTGCCGCAGGAGCAGGTCGACCAGTTTTTCCAGTCTTTCCAGCTGTATTGAATCTGGCACGCCGTGATTGGGCGTGTCATGGAGCATTGCGCGAAGTGAAAGTTCCTCCGCAGGTTATGACGCTAATAGCCGGATTTTATGAGGATTTTTCCGTTACCCACAGCGCCTGTGGATAACTTTGTGGAGAACCTTGTGCGAGACGGCTGAAATGCCCGTCCGGCGGGCTTCCCGGAACTTTTCCCTGTTGCGGGGAAAATTTAAAAAGTCAATCAAATCAAGGATTTCTCCGAAACGGTGTGTGCTTACCTTTCAATTGCCCTTAGGTTTGTCAGGAATGCTTTTATGTGCATAAGTCAAGTCTTGACAGCGATTTTTTTGCTTTATCCGACCGCGAACGCGCGACGGTACTGAACCGCTTCTGCGATCTGGTTGCCGGTCGGCACGTCGGCGCCGGCCAGGTCCGCGATGGACCGCGCCACCTTCAGCACGCGGTAATAGGCACGCGCCGACCAGCCGAAGCGATCGCCCGCTTCGCGCAGCAGCGCCTCGCCGGCCGCGTCGGGCCGGCAGACCTCGTCCACCTCGCGTCCGCTCAGTTCGCGATTGGTTTTCCCCTGCCGCGCCAGTTGACGCTTGCGCGCCGCACTCACCCGCTCGGCGATGGCTGCGCTCGGCTCGCCGATGGTGCTTGAGCGTGCGGATAGCTCGGCCGACGTCAGCGCGGGAATTTCGATCTGGATGTCGATCCGGTCGAGCAGCGGCCCCGACAGCTTGCGCAGGTAGCGCGCGGCGATTTCCGGCGTGCAGCGGCAGCGCCCGTTCGGGTCGCCGCGCCAGCCGCATGGACAGGGGTTCATCGCCGCGATCAGTTGGCAGGCCGCCGGGAAGTCCGCTTGCAGGGCCGCTCGCGAGATCGTGATGCGGCCGGCTTCGAGCGGTTCGCGCAGCGTCTCCAGCACGTGACGGTCGAACTCAGGGATTTCATCGAGAAACAGCACGCCCAGGTGCGCCAGGGTGATCTCGCCCGGCTGCGGCGGATTGCGCCCACCCACCAGCGCCGCCGCGCTGGAAGAGTGGTGCGGCGCGCGGAATGGCCGCTGCCGCCACTGCGTCGGCGAGAAGCCCGCCATGCTGGCGGACAGCAGCGCCGCCGAGGTCAGCGCTTCTTCGTCGGTCATGGGCGGGAGCAGGCTTGGCAGACGCGCGGCCAGCATCGACTTGCCGGCGCCCGGCGGGCCCACCATCAGAACGTGATGACCGCCGGCGGCGGCGACTTCCAGCGCTCGTCGGGCGCCGCGCTGGCCGATCACGTCGGCCATGTCGGCGGTCGGCACGGCCGGTGTGGCGGCGAGCTCGGGTGCGGCGACCGGCGTAAGCCGCCCATCCGGCTCGCCGGCCAGATGGGCGCAGAGCGAGGGCAGGTCGGTTGCGCCGTAGACGTCCACGCCCGGCACCAGCGCGGCCTCCGCCGCGCTGGCCGCCGGCAGATAGAGTTCGGAGGCCCGCTGCGAGCGCTCGGCCGCGGCGGGCCGCAACATCGACAGCGTGACGTTCGGCCGGGAGTTCGCCGCCATCCCGGCCGCCGGATGCGTGCCTGCTTCGCCGCCCACCTGCGCCGCATGACTGCGCGCCGTCCCGCACGCCATCGCGAACGCGCCGCGCATGGGCCGTAGCGCGCCGGTCAGCGACAGCTCGCCGGCAAATTCCCGATGCATCAGCGACTCCACCGGGATCTGTCCGCTCGCGGCCAGGATGCCCAGGGCAATAGGCAGGTCGAAACGGCCGGATTCCTTCGGCAGGTCGGCGGGGGCGAGGTTGACGGTGATGCGGCGAACCGGAAAGTCGAAGCCGCAGTTCTGCAGTGCGGCCCGCACGCGTTCGCGGCTTTCGCGCACTTCGAGATCGGGGAGGCCCACGATCGAAAAAGAGGGTAATCCGTTGGCGAGGTGAACCTCGACCGTTACTTCGGGCGCGCGGCCAGAGGCCGGCGCGCGACTGCGCACCACGGCAAGCGACATGTTTTCTCCCGTCAGACGGCGCGCCGGCGGCGCGCGCGACTCCCTAATACGCTGATGACGTCACGGCTCGCTTGCCTGTGATGTGCAGCATCCAGAAATGCTTTAAGACGTGTGCGTCACCGGCAGCTTCTGCTCGAGTTCGGCAACGCGCCGCTCCAGTTCCTCGAGCCGGGCACGCGTGCGCACCAGGACCTGGGTCTGGGTATCGAATTCTTCGCGCGTAACCAGATCGAGCTTCGAGAAGCCCTGCGACAGCATGGCCTTGACGTTGCGTTCGACATCTTTGGCCGGCGAGTTCTTGAGCAGATCGCTCATGCGCGCCTGCAAATCGTTGAAGACGTCGTTCGGTTGTTTCATGGTGTTCCCCTTGGGTGCACAAAAAGTGTGCATATCTCATTACGTCTGTGCCCCGGATTATTTCATGAGCGATTCTGGTGCATGGTTGCCAGACCAGTTCCACTGCATGAGCGCCTTTGGTGCGCGCTTTCGCATCCGAAGCCTGCGAACACTCTAGCAACGATCCAGGCGGCGCGCCACCGTCCCCCGACCACGTTAGCCATCCGGCCAGGGGGGGCGCGAGCGACTTTCGGGGACCGGTTCCATGGACTATGACACTCACATGGCATGCGAGTTGCTGTTACTGCCCGGCGCGCACCGCCGGGAGTTTTTTACCGGTGCTGCATCGAATGCGGTTTGAACACCAACCGCGGATCGACGCAACAGTTCAGGGGAAACAAAGGTTACGCAAACGGGTTACGCAACTACAGCGAGGATTTCATGAAACTGATTACCGCAATCATCAAGCCGTTCAAGCTCGATGAGGCGCGCGAGGCCTTGTCGGCAATCGGCGTCTCGGGAATCACCGTGACAGAAGTGAAGGGCTTTGGACGTCAGAAAGGCCACACCGAGCTGTACCGCGGCGCAGAGTACGTCGTCGATTTCCTGCCGAAAGTGAAGATCGAGGCCGCGGTCTCGGACGACATCGTCGATCAGGCCATCGAAGCGCTCGAACGTGCGGCACGCACCGGCAAGATTGGCGACGGCAAGATCTTTGTCACGCCGATCGAGCAAGTGATTCGGATTCGCACCGGGGAGACCGGGGCGGACGCCCTGTAATTAGAACGATAGCGACTAGCTACAAGAGGAAAACGAAGATGCGCAAATTATTGATGTCCTTGCTGATGGCCGGATCGCTGCTTGCGAGCGGTATCGGCGCCGCCCTCGCGGACGACGCTTCCGCACCCGCAGCCGCCTCGGCGCCTGCCGCCGACACGACAGCCAGCGCACCGGCTGCCGCAGCGTCGGCACCGGCAGCGGACGCTTCCGCACCGGCAACCGCCGCAGCCGCACCTGATGCATCGGCCGCATCTGCTGCCGCCGCAGCCGCACCGGCAGCGCCGACCGCGCCGTTCTCGGTCGACTCGTCGAAGATCAACTCCGGCGACACCGCCTGGATGCTGACCTCCACCGCGCTTGTGCTGTTCATGACGATCCCGGGTCTCGCACTGTTCTACGGCGGCATGGTCCGCAAGAAGAACGTGCTGGCGACGCTGATGCAAAGCTTCGCGATCACCTGCGTCGTGACGATCGTCTGGGTGGTGGTGGGCTACAGCATCGCCTTCACGCCTGGCGGCATGTTTATCGGTGGCTTCTCGCGCTTTTTCATGGCCGGGATGAACTATATCCACGGCGACAAGGCGACCACGCTGACGGTGAGCCACCTGGCTCCGACGATCCCGGAAACGGTCTACTGCGTGTATCAGATGACCTTCGCGATCATCACGCCGGCGCTGATCACGGGTGCGTTTGCCGACCGCATGAAGTTCTCGGCGATGCTGGTGTTCATGACGCTGTGGTCGATCATCGTCTACTCGCCGATCGCGCACATGGTCTGGGAACCGACCGGCTGGCTGGCTAGCGCAGGCATCCTCGACTTCGCAGGCGGCACGGTGGTGCACATCAACGCCGGTATCGCCGGTCTCGTATGCTGCCTGGTGCTCGGCAAGCGTGTCGGCTACGGCAAGGAAGTCATGGCTCCGCATAACCTCACGCTGACGCTGATCGGTGGCGCGATGCTGTGGGTGGGCTGGTTCGGTTTCAACGCAGGTTCCGCAGTGGCAGCAGACGGCCGTGCCGGCTTCGCGATGTTCGCGACGCAAGTTGCAACGGCAGCCGCAGCACTCGCA
>Ga0116227_10001133_pt1 | contig 57848 bp, 53 predicted proteins | sample S1TSphgellanicum_FD_89693 | JGI IMG/M metagenome (GOLD analysis project Ga0116227, IMG submission 89693) | Host-associated microbial communities from peat moss isolated from Minnesota, USA - S1T2_Fb - Sphagnum magellanicum MG | ecosystem: Host-associated > Plants > Peat moss > Unclassified...
GGTGAAGTGTTTCAACATTTTTTGAATTTCAAAGCAATGGTGGAGAAGGAGAAGGGTGTGAGCATCAAGTGCCTAAGGTCTGATGGAAGGGGAGAGTATTTTTTAAATGAATTTAGTGAGTACTTGAAGGAGCATGGAATTCAAAGGAAGTACTCATGTAGTTATTCCCCATAATAGAATGGAGTTGTTGAAAGGAAAAATAGGCACGTTGCAGAAATAACACATGCCATGTTAAATGAGAAGAATTTGCCAAATTACTTTTGGGCTGAAGTGGTAGCAACTGCAATCTATGTCATGAATCTAACACCCACAGCGGCAGTTCATGGCACGATACCTGAAGAAAAATTCACAGGCAAGAAACCAGATGTGTCACACCTCAGAGTGTTTGGTTGCATTGCATACGTGCATGTTCTTGAGGAGAAGACATCAAAACTAGACCCAAAAGCTGAAAAATGTATCTTCATTGGATATTTTTCAAAATAAAAAGGATATAGATGCTTCAATCATTCCATTCGAAAATTGCAAGTGAGTAGAGATGTTGTGTTTAATGAGATGGTTAATTGGTACTCACCACTAAAGGTAGTAGAAGATGGAGAGGCTAGAAATGGTGATGTTTCATCAAATGTGAAACAAGAATCATAATTAATCAATGGACCACAAGAGTCTTCAATTAGTGGGTCCAATAGCACTCCATGGAAAGGAAGATTGAGATTTTCAAACATTGTACATGGTAGTTCTCAAACATCATCTATAAATCCTCGTGTAGATGATGCGTCAAGTGATTTAGAGAAGAGTGAGGGTGAAGAATCAAGAATCCCTTCAATTACTACTCCTAGAGTTTGAATGGCCAAGAAAGTTTTGAAAACACCTGACAACAACAATGGAGTACGAAGATCCACACGAGTCAAGTACCCTGTACAAAAACTCACATATGATGGCTTTGTAGCTCATCATTACACATACATGGTGAGAGTCATACAGGAGGTTGAACCCACTTGTTTTAAATAAGCGATTGGAAACCATAAATGGGACAATGCCATGGATGAAAAGATGGCAGCTTTGGATGCTAATGTTACTAAGGAATTAGTAGCTTTACCAAAGGACAAAAAAACAATTGGGTGCAAATGGGTGTACAAAGTCAAACACAATGTAGATGGATCTGTGAGTAGATACAAAGCAAGATTGGTTGCCAAAGGTTATGCCCAAACTTATGGCATAAACTATGAAAAAACCTATAGTCCAATTGCCAAAATGACAACTATAAGAGCAATCATTGCTATGGTAGCAGCAAAAGGATGGTCTTTACATCAAATGGATGTAAAGAATCCTTGTCTTCATGGAGATTTACATGAAGAAGTGTACATGGAGCAACCACTAAGTTATGTGGACCAAACACATCTTAATTTAGTTTGTAGGTTGAAGAAAGCTTTGTACGGCTTGAAGCAAGCACCTAGAGCTTGGTCAAACAAGATAGGTCAGTATCTTGTCACAAGTTAATTTCAAACATCCAATGCAAATTTTTCACTATATGTGAAAAAGATAGATCATGGGATTGTAATCATAGTCATCTATGTTGATGACTTGATTATCATAAGAGATAGTGATGCAAACATCTTTGATTTGAAAAAGTTTTTAAAGCAAAAGTTTGAGATGAAAGATTTGGGAGAGTTGCGTTACTTCCTTGGTAATCTAGTTCCCTAAAAGGATATGGTTATTACAAAGGCAATATGCCTTGAACAAATTGATCGAATATGGGATGACGGGTTGCAAACACATTTCAATTCCATTGGAGCAAAATGTGAAGTTAAATGCAGATGAAGGAAACCTTGTGGAGGATACCACTATGTACAGACACATAGTGGGGAGTTTGATTTACATGACCATCACAAGGCCAAATTTGAGTTATGCAGTTGGAGCGGTGAGTCAGTTCATGCAAACACCACGAAAGCCACATTTGGATGCAGTGAGGCGCATAGTGAGGTACATAAAACATACATTACAGTGTGGAATTTTTTATGAAACCAAGAGCCAGTTACAAGTACATGGATACACGGATGTTGATTGGGCTGGCAATGTTTTAGATAGAAGATCGACTAGTGGTTTCATGTTTTCTTTTGGAAATGGAGTTGTTAGTTGGAGTAGTAAGAAACAACTAACAATTGCACTATCAAGCACAGAGGCATAATACAAAGGTGCAATAATTACTACATGTGAAGTAGTTTGGTTACAAAAACTACTATCAAATTTGGGACAATCAGTGGATGTTCATGTTGTCATTTATTGTGATAACATCAGTAGCATAGTACTTGCTAACAACCCGGTCTATCATGCTAAGACAAAGCACATTGAGGTGCATTACCACTTTATTAAAGAAAAGGTTCTAGCAAAAGAAATTGAGCTTATTCATGTTAGTACCAAATATCAAGTTGTTGACATTTTCACAAAGGCTTTAGGTACAGACAAGCTAAGGAAGTTTAGAAAAATGTTTGGTGTACTAGAAGTGGATTTGAGCTTGAAAGGGAGTGTTGAAAATTCAAGCTCAACTAGTTAGGTTTCATTAGTTACTGCAGTAGGAAAGTAACTAGGTTACTTTCACAAGGTTGAATTACTTTCTTTACTTATATTAGTTTGGTTATTTGTGGTTTGGTTCTCTTTTCTTCATTGCACAAGTTTGTGTATTTCATGTGACAAAAATCTTGAGGAGTTCTTGATGTTATGTTTCGTGTTGTGAACATCATGTTTTAGTTTCCTTTTCAATAAAGATTTATATTTGCACTTGAGTAGATGTCCTATTTGTTAACATGGTATCAGAGCCAAGTTGTTGAATGAGAAAGTAACGTTGAGAGAAATTTTTTTCTAGATTTTGTCTTTAGAAGTCTAACAAATATAAAGTCATCGGGTCAAGATGAAGATAATGAAGTAAGGCCTAGTGGGACAATTTAGGAGGAAGAAGTGCAAACGAAGGAACCATAGGTATTCAAGGGAGGAGGTCAGGAAGAGAAAGAAACCACAGATACTTAAAAACAATAACAAATGGAGACCACTCTAACAATAGAGGCAAAGCAGTCACAAATATAGCCATTGGAAGTGGAACCATAGAGTAAATTAGTGGAGGAAGAGGTCAAAATTATAGATTTAAAGGTAGGTACAAAACCGATGGTTGTTGTATAGAATGAAACTACAAAAACTATAGTTGGGCAAATAGAAGCCTAAGAGGTTGCAAAATGATTTGATTTCATTTTTTGTTATTCCACAAGGATTTTGGGGACAGAATCCAGAGTACAAAGGGAGTAATGTTAAGGGAGTAGGCATATTACATCGTTTTTGGATGTATAATGCATTATGGATAGGGATTAATCATTGGACATTGGTAGTTTAAATTCTTGTTTAGTTTTAATTCATGTTGATGGTGACTTGGGGACGGCCTAAAGGAAGGAGTTATGGGAAAGTGAAGAACATTCTTAGACACATAATTTTGGAATAAGGAGATAGATGTAGGTGCTTTGCAGTAGAAACTACATATTCTAATATGGAATATCACATATTTAATCTTGTTGTTTGATTACATTTTAATAGAACATGGAATTTTTTTTGTATTTTGATTGAAATTTTCAGTAAACCAGGGAGGTATAAATTATTATGTGAATTATCTATAGTATCAAAAAATCATGAAATGAATTGTAATTGTTTTTTTGGTTTCTTACATTGTATTATGAAGTACAGATTATGGTTACCTGAAATAACCATGAATCTGGTGTTTTAATGGACTACAAACACATGTGTGTTTATAATTAGTGCAGAAATTGGGAACGTGTGAATATTGTAGTGCAAATCTATTGTTTCAATAAATGTGGAGTAGTTATGGAAAAATTTAATCTACAACTACCACCATCAAACTGTTGTGACACATCCACATACCAAATAGAACAAAATTGATTAACTTTAGCAGCAAATTGATGAACCGTGCCATTTTCAAGGAAAGGAATTTTTTTATAAGGTACAAAATGCATAGTCCTTGAGGATGAGCATTTTGGACGAAGAGGAGTTCCACCAAGAAATTTTAGTAACCCTTTTTTTTAACATGAGTTTTTCCTCATGTGTTTCTAGCTTGTATTTTTTGTCAAAGTTTGGGTGATTAATCAAAAAATTGTCCTTATTAATCTAGTCAAGTCTTACCTACACAAGTAGTACTAACTTATTATAGACCTTATCTAATATCAATAGTTGTTCAAAGTTTAGTACTGAATGTTTAGAATTTAGTTTATCCTACAACACTACTAGATGTATTTCATAAATAGCTAGTTTTTCCACTTGTTTCTGTTCCCCTTGTTGGAAATGTCATGGAGCAAAATCTAGTAGGTTTTCCAAAGCCAATGTTTCTTCATGTTGGACCATATGCACCATATTTTGGTTCTAATTATGGTGGCATAAGGAGTGTTCTTATAATGTGGCTTCCAATATTTAATCCTTTAGTTAACATTATGACACCACTAAAGCCAATTTTGGGTGTTACACAAGCTAGGATTGTAAGAGATCATGGGGAGCCTTTGGATGAGGATGACGATTTTTTTGAAAGAAAGCACAACCCGAGGATCCCACAAATTGTTCCTATCAAAAAACCATATGATGAATAGAGGGGTAAACAATCGCCAATTGGAAATGGTGTTAGGCTTCCTATATGTATTGATTCTCAACACACTTCACATTGCCATTCACTAAAACACCAGAATCATGGTTATTTCATATAACCAAAATTTGCATTTCAAAATACATTATAAAATCTCCAAAAACAATATTACAATTCATTTCATCATATTCTAATACTACAAAAAATTCACACAATGATATCAACATAAAATTCATTGCAGAAGTTTATGTTTTTCTATATTATTGAAAACATGAATAAAAAATACAACAAAATCCCATGTTTTGTTGAAATGAAAATTAAAAATAAAAATAAAATATGTGGTTTTCTACTACAAAGTCCTTACATTGTCCCTTACTCTTCCCAAAATTGTGTGTTTGAGAATCCTTTTTTTCCCTAGATCTTCTTCCTTTTGGGTAGTTCCTAGTCACATTATCATGATTCAAAACCAACAAGAATTCAAAATTCAAAACTACAATGTTCCATGAACAATCCCTATTCTAAATACCTTATTCATCCAAATCATGTAATCATCCAACCCCCTTAACATGAACATACCTATAAGCAATGGTGTTGGCAAACCTTTCAGCATTAGTGGTAACAATTTTTTAGGAGGTGATGGTAGCGGTCATCCAAGAGGTGGCAATAACAGACCCCCGTGAGACCAAAATCCAAGATCATATGCTACAAGATTAACAAGATTGTGAATAAGGCCTACTTGGAATTTGTGGTACCCTCCATGGTATCCTATCCAACCACCTATAGTACCAAATATTTTGCCAAGTAGGAAATCCTTATCCTACCTCGTCTACACCACAAGAATGGATCCCGAGGCCCATGTATGAGTCTTTTGCAAGGCCCATTTAGGCCAATGGGGAAAAGCATGATGCAAATATCATCAATCTATTTTATTTTATGCTCTGCAATGCCATATCCAAATGGGGAGATAATTTTATGAAAGCCCATTTAGTTTGCAAATTTGAGGAACTTGAGGCTGCGTTCTATAACCATTATTGAAAAGTACAAATGAATGAACAAGTGTACATGGCATTATGAGTGATAAAGCAAGGTGGAGATGAGAAGATGGAAGTACATTATGGACATATATTGAAACTAGTAAACTACCTTTAGCATCAAGCATACAATAATTTGTTAACCACTTTCTTTTGAATAGGATTGCAACCATACCTTCGGATAGGCATGGCGGGGATGAAAAAAGACACCTTGTTTGAACATAAGGAAATTACAATTACTTGTGGAAAAAATATGGGAGACATTAATGAACGGGTGAAAACACACTGTGGGTGAGCCAAATTTAACCAAAATTGGCTCAATCTTAAAAATATAAGAAGCATGTTTTGTACCAATTGTTTTCAAAAATGTTTTTAATGATAAAGACATTGTGGCTTTGGTATTTGTGTGAAAGGGCGTTTAATTTCATAAGTACAAAGAATTTACGATTAGGTTGTTTGATGTTTGTTATGGTCGATTCAAACATTTTCCATTGAGTTCACTTGTGCTCAAAACGATTGTTCAAGTTGTAGCTAATAATGGAAGTGCAAACTATAAGCATTTTTTTGCATGAGCAACAATGTGTTGTTGGGCTTTAAAGGTGAAGCAAATGCTAGATTGTTTGAATTTGATGTAAGGTAAGAGTTTTTTAACATTTGTTGCAAAAATGAATAAGGTCTAGTTCGTGCAATTACAAGAACTAAAGGATGGCTTGTGCATGAGGGTGAAGCTTGAGCTTGGAGCTTTGAGGTTGGAACTTAAAGTTTAATGTGATTTTAATCCACCTACATGGATGAATATGACCATAGATGAATGAATTCATATGGATGAATGTCATTTTTACATGGATGATTTTCATTTATGATTTGGATTAATTAAATAAATCATTGGATGAAATTCATCCATGATTGGTAGATAAATAAATTCAAAATTATTCATATCCATTTTCATTTGTTGTCCAAATATTAATATCTCAAATTTCAATGTCATTTAATAATGATGGATAATGAAATTGTGATAGTGGGGGAAAATATGATGGTGGGACCAAAGTGATTTTAAAATTTTTGTTTAAGAAATGATTTTCATGAACAATGTTAAACAATTCAAAAAATATTATCATGGAATGAGTGTCAACCACCTACCCCCCCCGCTCCACCCAATTGTTGTTAACAACATTATATATTTATTTCGTCGAGAATTGGGATGCCTTGAATATAATAATTATTTAATCAACCCCATTATCATCTATGATAGTAGGTTGTTTGAAAAAAACTAATTAATCAACATTCCTAAAACTAAATTTTAGTTTATTTCAATTATTATCAATGATATTACCTAGTTTTAAAACATTTAAAACATTCAAAACCAAATGTTTCAACAACATTGGTTAGATTTGGAAAAAGTCATTGCACCCTTGACACAAGATGAGAAAAAGAACGCCATTGTTGCCAATAATAGTTATACACAAGTTTGAAAAAAGTTATGGCACCTTTTAGAGGAGGGGGAGGAAAAAAACCAATGTCAATAATAACAGTGGGTTAGTTTGCCTTGGAATAATAATAAAAAAATAAAATTAATTAATTTAAAAATTTAAAAACAAAAATGACCATGGGGTGGATGGTAGCATACTAGTGGTATTATAGTTTATTTTATTTTTAAATAATGTGATTTTAAACAATAGGCATGAAACACATCTATAATGGAATTTACATTATATTATTCAACAAATGTAATATCATGTATAATTAGATTATGTTTCATGAAGCTCTAGTTAATTAAAATTATGGGAAAGAAAATTTATCCATAAAAATTTAATGATAAAATAAAACATTCATCCATAATGACGATGAATGCTTACATTCATCCCCATGTTTACTTCTAAGTTTATTAGTACAACATTCATTTTTGAGTCAAATTATTACGTTTTACTTGCATCATGTGTATAAGGGAAAAGATATTTTATTATCCGAAGTTCCAACTTTAGGTTCTAGGCTTAGGCTTTAGGCTCGTGAAGTAGCTTGCCTCATAGGAATTGAACAAAAAAATCTTTAGCTTTTGCATTTTTTCATTTATATGTTGAATTTTGTTTGAATGCAATGCTTGGTTGTTGAACTTACTAGAAACTGACTCGAGTCACACACATCTTTTGATTGATTCAACTTTTCTTCTTTGTTTTGCTTTTGATGTTTTAAAGGTTTAATGATGAAGGCTAAAGATGATCTGATTTGTGTTATTGTGTTTATATTAGAGACTGAAATGTGCAAAACAACATGAAGAGGGATTGTGACTACGGTGGTAAGTGGATGAACTTATAAGAGCAAATGTTGTAATTATTCAGTGAATTTCTTTTCAATGGCAATTTCTCACCTTGTATGTTAAAAAGGAAGTTCCAATTTTATGTGCTACTACAATGGCAAGCATTATTGAAGTGCATAAAGTTGTTTTCATTTTTGCATGTAATCATCATAACTTTACTAGAGGACCTAGGTCTACTCAATGTGTTTTCTCCTCAAAATGGCCTTTTTTTCTCCATCTATATTTTCTTGGTTGGTCTTATTGTTAAAAATACAAAAGGTCTTTAGTCCAATGTGTCTTATATATGGAATTAAGGTTTAAGGTCCATTATTTGTATATGGAATTGTGTCTTATATCAATCTAGTGTGGTTCAATTATGTTGTTTCACAACAAGGCATGCATAATATTCGGGTGGAGAAGCTGCTAGTCAATTGATGTTCCAAAATTGATGACTCACTTCAAAGTTGTAATTTACCTTGGTGTGTCACATGTATGTAGTGAACCCAAGTATACACGTGGCATAGTCTTGTATAGAATTGTTTATATAATCATGAATAGTCTTGTATATAATTGTTTATTTATTTTTTCATTTGAAGTAGGTGCAACTTTTGGATATTTGCACTATGTTAGTTTTAGGGTTTAGGACAACGGGAAAACACTCAAGTCCCCTTGTTAAAACTTAGGCCAACAAGTTTCTTATTGGTAGTTAATGTACATTGGAGAAGACCAAACAAATTTTTTTCAAGTGACCTTGCCACCACCCTAAATGTGAATGACCTGATTTGTGGTGCAAGTTTCCAACTACTTCAAATTTGTAGCTTTCACTATACTTTCAAGTTTGTTGTTTGTAAGGAAAGCAATTCAAGTCGTTATAATGTTAGTTGTTACATCTAGGTCATAGTCATATTATAATTATTTCCTTGATATTAAACAATTGGTGCTTGGTTGGTATATGTTGATATTTCTTGGGATAGCTGGTGATTAATTGGTATTTGTAACAATGCCTAAGTTTTTTACTCTACAACCATAATCCTGACATAGGGCATACTTTGGAAATACCTTTTGTCATTTTTCTGTTTTTGCAATTTTGTGTAAATTGGTTGATTTCCCATTAGAGGCTCTAGACACACCCATCAATTGATTGTTGTTTCTATGGAAACATAAATATCTTAGTAAGTCATGGTGTAAAGATGGGTGTCTTATTGTTCAAGAGCCATGAGTATTGCTAGAGCAAACAAGAGTTTTGTACATCAAAAGGTTTGAGTGTATTTTGCTTGTTGATTATTGGAAATGTATATATGCATTTTTAAAAAAAATCTCTTAGGGTTACTTTCAAGGGTATACTTACAGTTGTAATAGGTGTTAATGTTTAGGGCTTAGGGTATTTATATACCTATTTTTGAAGGGTACTTGTCCCATTTGTTGGGATCTATATGTGTTTGATTTTGACTATTGTTATGGTTGTTGGATTATGTAGTAACACCATGGGGAAGATATCAAACTAGTGAAATTTGCAAGATTTAGCAAGGAGATTACATTAAGTGAAAATGAAATTGAAACCACCTACTTGGACAAAGCTAATGAGTATTGAAGACATTGGTTGCACTATCAACTGGTTGCTAAAGAATCCTCCCCCATACGCTTGTCCTTTCCATGATTTTAAGGATATACACAATCTGCCATGTGAAGGTATTAACCCCCATAGGTTAAAAACTAGCAAAGATGTGTTGGAAATTGAAATGATTCAAGTGTTTGGCCTTGCTAGAGCTTTGGGTATTCTTTTGCAGATGTCCATGATGGTAGGTGTTGGATAGGATTAAGGAGTTATATCCCATCATGTATGGCAAATCTTCTATCCCAAACTCTAAACTACTGGGGAAAGAATTTACAAAAGGCATTGTGGCAAAAGTGGTGAAGGGGATATCAGTTAGTTGGGCCAATTTTGGCCATGAAATTAATCAGCAAAGGAAATGGCAATCAAAGTTAAATATTTTGATTGCAAAGAAGGCATCATTATTGGGCTTGAACATGTGCATGTGGGAGGTGAAGATGAAACAAAAAGTTATTGACATTGTGAAGGTGGAGAAGGGTGTCAAAACATAAAGTGAGCCATAATTAAAACCTACAAGTATTGGTAAGGTTGGAGAGATTAACCTTTGGATATGATACAAAAAAAATAAAATGAAGTGGCTCACTTGTTGTATGTTGTTGGGAATGAAATGGAGGTTGCTAGGTTAGATATTGACACCATGAACAAGGATAAGGAAGGACTATGCATTAAAATGGAGCATATCAAGGTTGTGCATGAGTCCGTGACAACCATGAAGGAAGAAGAGGCAAAGAAGTTACATGTTTTGCAACAATTAGATGAAGCAAATGGTGCAGTTTTTTATTTACAATTGGTGACACTTGATTTTTATAAAAAATGGTTTGCAAACAAGATGAAGCCATTGCTGATTTGGTGGCTCTACAAAAGGAAAATGTGAAAATGGTGGAAAGGAAGTTAAGGTCTTTATGGCTCCAATTTCATGCTTTGATAGGACAATTGTTGCATCTCAAGAAGGGTGTTGAGGTGCTATATACTCACTTGCACCCTATGTGTGATGAAAAGACTTTGACATACCAATAGTTAGAAGAAAATATAGTAGAAAGAAAAGATAGGACAAGTAAGCTATTTAAGCAAGTCCACAAACTATTGTAGGTTGAAATGTTGTAACAAGTCAACTTGATAAAATATACAAAACAAATTTCTGCAAAAAGTCAATTTGTCATCTCAAGTTGATTTGTAAAAATTTAAACATTTGTAACTACTCGTGTACTATTTAAGGCAAGAATCAAAAAAATAAAAGGGTTATTTTGTTGAGTATGGAATGATATATGAATGTGTTTTTTCTATTTGAGTAGTTGTGAAAGGACCATTAAAGAATATTAGGAAGGAGTAGAAGTTTGGATGGCAAGAAAAGTTATGAAAATATGAAGAACAATGAAGATGAGTTCAAGGTAGCGTTTTTGTTTTTCCTTGTTATTACTATGTATGTTGAGATTGATTGTTGAAGTTGGTCTTAATTAGTTAGATATGTAGTATCTAAACTAACGGAGTAAAACAAGGACACTAATAGAAAACCCCTATTTTGAACCAAAACATTTTCAACTAGATGTGATTTGCAACTATGTTGCAACTATACTTTTTTTTAAAAATTGAATAATGGCAATTACCAATGAAGTCGATTCATCAACTAAATCGATATATAGTTGAACGCAATTTTCAATCAAGTGGTGTTTTGTTGAATATTCCATTCAATATTCTTGACATCAACAATGTTTATAAGTTGAAATGCCTACTACATTGGTAAATAATGAAAAAACATGTCTTGAGTAGGAGGTCATTCTTGGAATATTGTTAACATTTAAGGTTTTCTAGTTGACACATAATCAAGACGTTAACCAATGTTCAACTATTTTGGTGACACCATCAACACATGCATGGATGGTAAAATGTATTAAAGGATGAATAAAATCATGTAATTTCATTTGCAACTTTGTTCCAACTATCTTTCAATTCAATTAAACAACTAATAGGTGACTTTGCTTTTATACATATCATATATGTTATCATTTATGTTCAAATTTGATAACATTAAATTACATGCTTTTTGTAACGCATATAAAATTTGAATAAATTCTCTTAAATATAAATTATTAATTTAATATTGTATATGTTCATACATGTAATTTTATTTGTAAAAGTGAATGGCTATGTATGATGTTATTTTTTAATGCATTCGAACAATAGTATTCAATTATGAAATAAAATTAAACAAAATTTTGAAATATAAATTGATAATAATGCATATGTTCAATATATGTAATTTTTTATTTTTATGTATATCAAATTTAGTTTTCAATATATCAAGTGATGATAGATAATTAATATTTATGTGAAACTCTAATGTTTATTCTATTTTATACATATGATAACTTTATATTTGTTTAAAATTTTATCAAAATTCATTAAATTGAAATTAAATGTAATGTAGAAATGAAAATTTTGTAGGATGAAAATTTTTCATTTAAATAATAAATTAAATTGTTGATAATAATAATAATAAAATTAAAGTATAATTTAAAATATTGTGTATTGAAATATTAGTTAGATTAATATGTTTACTAATGGGGTATTTTATTACCTTACTTTTGAAATTGATTTAAGAACATAAGAAAATTGAATAGGTTTTGATGTTATTCTTCAACATGTTTTGTGAGGTAGTTTGTTTATGTCCCTTATCAGGATATTCCAATATATTACAATAATTTTATTATTTCACTTCAAAACAAACCAAAAAAAAAAATTGTAAAGAATTTCTTTTTCTTTTTCCTAATCAAAGGAAACAACACAAAAACATGTCCCAAACCGAAAAGTTGTCCAATTTAAGCACCAATGTTTTTATATACCTATATTCTTTTGTTTTAACAATAATTAAGCAATATTAGATGAAATAAACAATTTTTTTTCCTCTTAAGTCTAGCTACTTGTTTATTTAACCGCCTATTCTACCTTGTACTACCATTTTTGCTCAAACCTACATGTTCACTTATCTACATATCTTTTTCTAGATAACAATGTTCAACACACGTAATGATAATTATTTTTATAAATTCAACAAAACATAATTACGGTTATTTGGAATTAATGTAATAATGAATTTAATGTTAACTATTAGTTTGAATATATTTTCAAATTTTTTATGTCATTATTATTTTATTTTATATCAAATAATCATAACATGCATAATTAGTATGGACATCTAGTACATGATCATATCAGTTCAAAATATATATTTCGTTTAGCATTATTATATTTACTTCAATTTTTATTATTATTATTTTTATTATATATATAATTAATTTATAATAGTTATAACAAGTTAAATAATAATACAAACAATAATAGTTAAATAACAACCTAGCTTATATCAGCTACAAAGGTAAATTGCCAATGTTATTTTTATAATTTTTACTAAAAATATTAGTTATTAAAATAAATTTAATTATTAAGTAAACTATTAGTTTACGTCTAGGTTTAATTAAATTAAAATTAGGTTGTAAATTAGTTGCAATTATGTTATTTCAATTTGCAACTAAAATAAAGTAATTGACCACCATACACCCAAGTTATTAAAGAACTTTAAATTTTAATACATCCTTTTTTTATTTTTCAAGCTCAAAATGATGTTTTAGAGTTCAACTTGGAGTAACCATGGCCATTTAAATCATTCAAGGGTGTAAGCATGGTAAAGAATACACAAATAGTTGACAAACAAAAATGAAGTTGAATATGAGACAAAATTTGACCAAAATACCAAAAAGTATATTAAGATTTACTTAAATTTCATTTTGAAACCATTGTGCTTTTAATTGGGTTTATTATAAACATAATACAAAAAAATATTTTTTAAAATAATAAAAGTAGGTAACAAGTATGTTTGAAATTGATTCGTCAATATGATATTCAAACATATTTTTTCATTAAAGTTTTTTAATGAAATAGACATGTATGAAATTACAACATAAAAGTCGATGTGTATAAGGTCAACTACTACAACACTAACAAGTATTCATTATTCAATTGCAAGTCCTTAATCCTTCCATATCAAGATTCAAACAAAACTAAAACTTGTTCAAGGCAATTCAAAACTTTCAAAAACACAAGACATGATCAACAATTGAGGTGTTCATAGTCCATCATATAGAACCTTGTTCACTTGTAAAGATGATTGCATTAAAAAACATAGTAAGTATTTGCTCAAGGTTATTCAAAATTTTGACAAAAGTTTTTAAAACACATCATAATGCTCATAGGCACCTACAAGTATTGGATATCCAAACCAAGTTGCAGTTTACATAAAACTTCCAATGCACTTGTTTTCTCAATCGTGGCACCTAATGTTCAAGACAATCTTACACTTTGTAGAAATGATTACATAATCAAATAGAGCTACAAGCTACAACTCAAGCACAAAATTTATAATGTTTTTGTTTTCTCAATCCTTGCACCTCATTCCCAAAATAGTCATACACATGGACTTAAACATTTCAACTAAGGTAGAATTCCCAAGCACTAGAAAATAATTTAGAGGTTTTGATTATCAAACCTTTTCAAGCTCATCCTCATAATCATCAAGTTAGTCCTAAGAAACAAATAATTCCTCCATTCCTTTAGAAGTGAGGACACATCGCATCTTCATATCACTTGGCCAATTTTTCAAGATAATCACCAATTTGTTCAAGTTCTACATTCACAACTAACATTGTCACAAACTTGTCAATATTTTAGTGATGCTAAAAATGTTTTCAGTTTTAATATGAGATACCGGAATACTCAAAACTTGCCAAGCAAAGAATGCACCATTAGGAAGGGTTCTTTCATCATTACAAAGGCCATCGATTTTCATCTTCAACATCTTCTTCTTCATCCAAAATAATATAAGACATTGAACAATTACGAATTCGTTTCTTTGCTATTGGAAAATTTGATTGATGAGACGCTTTGGATGCATTTGTGTGAAAATTACTATGGGATTTAGTTTTTCTATCACATGAACATGTATTGGACCTTGTGTTATTTATTGTTCCTTTGCAGCTATGGAACAAATTTGAATTCGGGGTCCTCTAGGCATCAATTTTAATGGTTGGTCTATTGGAAACCATTTGGACAATAGTGTTAAGGGGGTAAGATGAGTATATGATTCTGTATGAACAAGGCAATTAGGATAGGGTCTAATTAAGGAACTTTGCTAGTGTGAATTTCAAATTCTTATTGTTTTGGATCATAATGATGTGACCATAGATGGTTCAAAAGGGGGGAGAGTTTTGGAAAAGAGAAGGAAATAGAAGAAGATGAAACAAATAGTTTTTTTTGAGAGAAGAATAGGAAGAGTTAGAGGCACTTGCAATAAAAAACCATAGACTTTGTTTTGATATAACACAAATTTATAATGTTGTTTTGGGATTTTTTTCAACAAAACATGGGATTATGCTATAATTTGGATTCATGTTTTCAATAATATAGAAAAACACAAACTTCTACTGTGAATTTTATGTTCATCTTTTGTGTGAATTTTTTGTAGTGTTAGATTATGATGAAATGAATTCTAATATTGTTTTTGGAGTTTTTTTTATAATGTATTCTAAAGTGTAGATTTTGGTTATGTGCAATAACCATGAATCTAATGTTGGAATGAATTGTAGTGTTAATTTTGTTGAAACTTAATACAAAAATAATGAACATAGGCATGGGAAATGCAAATCTATTATTACAGTAGTGTAAAATATTTTGCAAGAATTTAAATTTCACTTTTAACATTTGGCAACCATCTTGTGGGGAATTTTTTTTTTGGTCTTTTTTTTAATAATGGGAAGGTTTTTTTACAAATTTTGTTGTATATAGTAGATGAGAATGTTCAAAACGGGTAATGTTATTTTTTTAATTGAAAATTTTAAAGGATATGTTAGAAAGTGTCAAAGGTTTACACGATTCACATTGTAAGGACTGTCGAGCAATCTACGGATTTTGAAGATGAAAATTTGTGAAACAAGATGAATTGAATGGTGACTTGAAGTTTATAACGACAATTAGACTTGGAGGCAAATTGGCAAGTTATTGAAAAATAGATAAAAGACAATTTCAAAAATGGAGAGGAATATGCAAGGCTTACAAAAACTTCATCTCAGAATCTGCTACTTGGACAGATGAATGATAACATAGGAAAGGTCTATAGGGCATAGGTCATTATTTACCACAAGAAGTGGTATGGTGGGACATATGGATTAGGGGTCTTCAAAGAAGGCATAGTTCTAGATAACAATCTCCATGGAGAGAAATGGAATCAATTATTCATTTGAATAAACGAATGCAGTATAATTCTTTGTCGCAATTTATGGCTCAAAGTTATAGAGATCAAAACGAAACAAGGACTTATGTAGTACCTAATCTACCGTAGGAAATCTCAAGTCCAAAATCATTGACTAGTTAAAGGAGGGATGTTACAAGAGGGATACAACTTAGGTTTGTGTATCAATATGCATCTCTAGATTACTATGAACTAGTGGAACACTACGAGGTGGATGAAAACACTAATGTTGATGTGTTTGAGGAAATTGAAGAAAATTACCTAAATTTTTTTTTGTTTTCCAGAGGCATAAATGAATGCGTTGGATGAAGTACCATAATCATACTCACATCAAGGAAATCCACAATTGGATCAACCAAAGTATACAATCAAAACATGGGATCATGAATTTGTGGATTGGGAGATGATCAGGTTAATTTCAAGGGTCTATGCATTCTATGAGGAAAAAGGACATGTAATCATGGATTTTCCCTTTGTGCCTTTTCACACATCAAAGTAGGTATTACTAAGCATGTGGAGTTACAAAATGTGGCATGAACATTAATGGATCAACCATAGGAATAGGAATCATGAATTCTTGTAATTTAGAATAGAATCAGAGGCATGGTATTAGAAAGCCAATTGGGACCACAAATTCAATAGATTCATCCATCTATTCAAACAAGGAACAAAAAACCAGAGGGGTATTCACATCCACATATTACACCATAAAGGATACCAATGGGTAACCATGGATTAAAACAACGTCAATATCAAATCAACACCGGTCCACCAATAATGTCAGAAGCGATAATTGTTGAAACCTGGAGACAACATGTTGGAGTAGGAGTTACAAAATCACCTAATGCAAGAATAACAACCATAGGAGTGGAAATGGTTGTTGCGCCCAACATAGATGTTTTCAGAAAGGGAGTACTAATTGGATCTGTAACAAAATTGAGTATCGGATTAGGTGGAGTTTCAACAAAAAGGAATGTGAATCGAAGTTCAATGCTACCAACAGCTACCATTAGAATTGTTGGCATATAATAAATGGTGTTTACTAGTTTGATAATGGCTACTCATGGGAACATGACTATAGATCGACCATTGATCAATTCAATGGCTACTAGAGGGTGTAGAAGTGCAGATGTCGTTTATTCAATAAGAGGATAGTGAAAACCAATTTGTTGTAACTGCACCAATTCTTGATCATAGAAATGGCCATATCTAGGTTTGAATGGCCATAAAATGACATATTGTCCAAAGTTTGCTGAGATGCAAAAAATGTTTCATGGGAAATCTATGATGGTAGCAAAGGTTCAACTTATTGTTGAAACACAAACAGTCATTGCAGATGTGAATGTGGTGGATGTTAACATTACCACAAGAAGTAAAGTAATTAAAGAACAAGTCTTCAAGGATAAAAAGCCAAGAAAAGCAAAGAGTGTTGTTGATTGGGAGAAAAAAGAGCGATTGAAATAGTCTATGGTGGAAACAATTCAATAGATTCAGAAAACATCAACCCAAATCAAAAGGCCATCCACATCCATGGAGGGATGGAACACAACTTGGTTGAATATGCCAAATACTATTCTTGTGGATGCATAGAAATCTCAAAAAAAAATGAATCCACAAGGGAAACTTATCATAATAGAAGAGATTTTTCTGGACATTGGTAAGTAGATGTTAGAAATAAGTTATACTTTGAACTTAGGACCATTGCTTAAAATAGCTCCTGAACTAAAAAGATATCTTTGGCAAAAGTTCAAACCAATTTTTTTTAAAAATGTAAGTAAAACAACCACAGATAAACAAGTTGGTTTTTTAATACCAAAAGTAGGGACAATTGTTGTAGCAATAGATTGTCATATAAGAATTATCTAAGTATAGATTGGGATTAATACAATAGAAGATGTGTTATTGGATGAAGGTTTTGGAATTAATATTATCATTGAATAGTTGAGATTGAGGTTGGGACTTCCAAAGCCTAAACATGCACCATATAATTCGAAGATGGCAAATCAAACAACCACAAAACTAGTGGGGTTGATTAGAGATCTGAAGATATATGTTCATGGCATTATTTACATAACTACCTTTACTGCATCTCATAATAATGTGGTAGATTCTAGTTATACCATGTTGTTGGGGAACTCATGGTTGAGGGATGCTAAAGTGGCACATGATTGGGGAAGTAACATTGTTATGATATAAGGGAATGGGATAATTTGAACAATTATTGTTACCAAACATTTGGGAAATGAAATAAGAAGACCAAAAGAGTTACTTTGCTACGATTATTAAAATGGCATCACAAATGAAAAAGAAAATATTATCTTTGCTACAAAGCTAGAATTGTTCCCCATATGAACAATCGGTTTATTTCAAACAATTCAATCTATGAAAACTATAGATGTGGGGATCATGGATATAGATGTGAAGACGAGTATTTCAAAATAGGGATCTGAAATACAAAACACAAAAAAAAAAAAACTTGGCAACAAATATGAGCCATAAGTAGTTCTAAAGAATAAGGTGCATCCAGAGACATATTACAGACATAAACCAAGGAGTGTTGTAATGGATGAAACTCCAGCAAACATCAAAGCACATGGACTATAGATAGGTAGATGAATGTTAAATGAAGATCAACAATTGATGAAGTTCAATTTGGAAACTAATGAAAAACCATAGATGGTGAAGATTAATGCACAATTGGAAATAGGCAAGGTGCTTGAAGTGGAGCAACTGTTGAAGGAATTCAAAGATGTTTTTGCATGGACATACAAAGATATAAAAGGAATTCCACCAAAGCTAACACAACATAAAATTGAGTTGGACATTACGATACCACCAACACATGAGGCCAAGTATAAATTAATCCAAACTATGCTGCAATAGTCAAACAAGATATAGATAAGTTGTTAGTAGTTGGATTCATTGAATTTGTAAAAGAAGCTACATGGTTGTCACCCATAGTAATAGTACCCAAGAAAAATGGCAAGCTCAAAATTTGTATAAATTTCAAAAACTAAATGTAACCACCAAAAAGGATCCACACCCATTATCTTTCATAGATGAAGTGTTGAACACAATAGCAGGGTATGAAACATATTCCTTTTTAGATGAATATTCATGATATCATCAAATATTTATAGCTCTAGAAGATAGATACAAGATTGCATTTGTTACAGACTAGGGGGCTTTTATATGGAAGGTGATGTCATTTGGAGTTTAAAATGGACCTCCAACATATCAAAGAGTCGTGACCAAAACATTCAAAGAGTATTTGGAAAGTTTTACAAAGATATTTATGGATGAATTTACAACATGTAGTAACATGGATAGTCATTTGCAAAATCTCAAATTATGTTTTCAAAAGTGAAGAGAATATGACATTAGTTTGAATCCAGACGAATCTACACTGATACTGGTATCACCAAACTTATAGGTGGAATTTCATGTTCATACAAATGTGTCTTTATTAGTTGTGGGGGCTATGTTGTATCATAATTTAATAAGGAAGAGTATGTTTATAGGCTTTTGAATAGAGCAAAATAGAATTATAGCACAATAGAGAGAAACTTTTTAGCAATGGTTTTTTCTTTGGACAAGTTCAGACATTATTTGTTGGGCAATAAATTTGTCTTTTATGCAGATCATATGGCATTGGTCTATTTGGTCAACAAACCATAGGTTTCAGGGAAAATAACTAAATGGTTGTTATAATTCCTCAAATATGATTTCATAGTAATGTATAAAACAAGTAGTTACATATGCATTCTCAAGATTATTGGATAGTACATAACCCATAGGTGAACGTGATTAAACCACAAATGCAAGTTTGTTTTATATAGGGCCTAAATGGCTCAATGACATAAAAGGATTTTTTAAGATAGGATAGATTGAGGGCACGTTATCAGTGCAGTAGAAACAAATTTGGTCAAGAAAGTAGAACCTTTTACACCAAAGAATGGTGAATTGTACAAAATGGGCCAAAATAACACAATGCAACAATGTTTGACAACAACATAAACATAGATGGTGATGAAAGAATTGCATGAAGGACCTTCAAGAGGCCATTTTGCAACGAAAATAACACAAAGGAAAATATTGGATGTTGGATATTGGCGGCCAACTATGTACATGGACGTGCGGGATTGCTGTAGATCTTGTGATGCATGTCAAAGAATAGGACGATTAGCAACTCAAAGTCTAGCAAAGCTAATCACAAGTCTTTGAGAAGAACTGTTTATGAAATGGGGACTTGATTTTGTGGGGTTAATTAAACTAATAAAGAAAATAAATATATTTTTGTTGCCACAAACTATGTTACTAAATGGGTGGAAGCAAGAGTATTGAGAACTAATACAACAAGAATCATAACAAAATTTCTATATGAGTGCATGTTAACTAGGTTTGGATGTCCTTTGACTACAATCACAGATCAGGGAATTCATTCTATTAATGATGCCATAAAGTATTTGACATATCAATTTTTGATGAAACATGTGAGTTCTACAACTTATTATCCTTAAGGGAATGGACAAGTTAAGTGTACTAACAAGGTACTTAGGACATTGTTGACCAAGTTAGTTACTGAAAATATAACAGATTGGGATGAACATTTATTTACAATATTATTTTCATACAAAATTGCATACAAAGTAACAATAGGGTATACACCATATTAATTAATATATGAATTCCATCCATTAATGCCCATATAGTACATCATATCAGTTGTTGGTGGAGATGAGAGAGACTGTACTGCGGTGAAACTTTTAACTAGTAGAATTATAGAGCTCAAGAAGTGATAGGAAGTTAAAATGCAAGCTATAGAAACTATAGGAATTTAGCAATGGAATATAACATTATGGAGTCAACAAACCAATTCAAAAAAATAATTTAGTTTTGGTGATTATGTTTTATGGTTTCCAAAGGGCAATAAATCACACCTAGGGAAGTTACTAGGAAATGGTTTGGACCATATGGAATATAGTATGTGTTGCCAAATAACATTGTGTTATTGGTGACCATTGAGAAGTTTGAAATTAACCCTATGTTTGACCCCAAATTGTTCCCAATAGCACCTCTCTTTTACTGCATGATTTTTTGCTCAAACTTCAACTCTCATGTATATAAACTGAAAAGGTGGGCCATAGGGAGCACATTTGTTTCTATTTTCCAATTAGGGGTCCAAAGAGGTGCTTTTTGGCCAGTGTTCCAAAAAAATTGGTGATGGGCCAATCAATATGACCCCTTCAAAAAAAACAACAAAAAAGTGTGAGCACACCCATGAACTAATTAATATGAATCACAATAGGTAGGTAGGGTGTTCTTAGGAAGGGCTAGTAGTCCAGGCCAAAAGTAGTGGCAGCCAATTTTAGGAATAAAATTTCCATGCAACTAATGAAAAGTCATGTCATGGAATGAAGGGCCTTCCTTTTTTTCATTTGGGGGGGGGTGGAGAGAGGGGGTTTTTTTCTTTCAAGTTGTGTTTGGAGTGGAGGGTGGACAGTCCACTTTCCATGCAAGCTTTTCTTTTGGGGCATTTTGGGGAGCCTTGATAGTTTTCTTTTTTGGTTGAGTGATGGGAAATCAAATTGACTCATTGCAAAAAAAAAGATTGAACTTGGGAGGCACCTCATCTAAGTACAAAGTTGAAATCTAAAAACTTCATTAGGTGTGGGTTAAAGTCCCAAGGTGGGACCATTCCCAAAATAAAGGGCCCATTTAAACACATCCAAAGTAGTCTGTGTCACGTGGGCACGAAACATGTGAGTTGTACTGCACCCAATTATTTGGGTGAAGTGAGAACGGCCCTTAGAGCATCTCCAATGGTACTCAGTATGTGACTCCAGCTAGTAAGATTTAATGCAAAAAAGTCAAATGTGCCGATTTAGCTCACGAAATTGGTTTTCCCCACCAAATTCGTGTAGCTTACCAGGGCTTGTAAAAGGCCCAACACAATTGTGCACCTCCCAAAAAGAGTGTAATAAATTGCACCTGACTACATCTCACTATTTCTGATTGGTCGATCATAATGATTGGTCCAGGTGGTTTGCTATTAGTAGTCCCCCATGTATATGTAGTTTCAGTTTTAGATGGGGTTGCCCAAAAAAAAAAACAAAAACCAAACTTCGACATTTAATTTTACTGTCCAGAGTTACATACTGAGCACCGTTTGGAGATGCTCTTATCCCCTAAAAGCCTAGAGGCTACAACATTTTGAAACTCTTTTGTAATGCATTTCCAAAGAGAAGTTGTCAGGTTGAAAATCAGAAATCAATTTCAATGTTTGAAAATGAATTTAAAAATGTTAAACTTTGAAACTTGATTATAATCTATCTCTGAAGGAAGGTAGTTTGTTTTGTTTTGTAGTTATGAGATCCATCAAACCAGCATGCTTTAGATCGTGTTCTTGGTGTCTTTGGAAAGCTTTAGATGAGGAGGGGTGCATGGGCTTGGTTCCATGACATTTGGACTTGCAGTGCAAAAGTTCTTGAATATGGAATGATTTCTTCATTGAAATTAAATTTAAACTGTAGCTGAAAATTTTGGAGGAATTGGATTGTGCCTTTGGTGTTGTTGGAAAGATCTTGATGAGTAGGATTTAATGGAATTTATTTGGTAAGATTTGGATTCAGAATATGGGAGATATTGATTTTTAAGTGATTTTTGCCACTGAAAATTCAAATAAAATCCAAAAAACCAGGTTTTGGAAGGAAAAATCAGTTGACTAACAGTTGAATGTCTACCAATTAATTCTAGTAGAAGGAATTGTGATGTGCCTTTGGTGTTGTTGGAAAGATGTTGTGTCCACCCTACATTATAATGAGTTCACAATTGGGCCAATTGCACAGGCCACGCTAGTACATATTATGATGTAAGGTTGTGAAATTGAATACTATGGCCAAATATAAAAATAGCATAGAATGATGGAAAGATGCAAAGCAATCTGCACTTGAAGTCTCCAACCATCAAAATAATAAGTTTTCCAACAAAGGAATTATTTTTGGGTCATAACAAGTGTCAGGCTGGTATCATCACCTTGTGATGCTAGCTTGGTATTGGTAAGTTTTCCAAAATTTTGATATCATATGCATAATGGTATCAAAGCATTTTTAAATATGATATATATGGCATCGTATATATAATTGGATATGCAGTGATATCAACATCTATATATAATAATTTTTATATCAGTAATGCCTCCATTGATGATGTATTTTTCACATAACCATAAACATGATCATGTACCAAAATGCTAACACATATTCATTATTCACCTACAAGTCCCTAGTCCCTCCATATCAAAATCCAAACCAAACTAAAACTTATTCAAGGCAATTCAAATTTTTTCACAACACAAGACATGGTCAACAATTGAGATGTTCATAGCTCAATCACATAGATCTTCATTCACTTGTAGAAATGACTACATATACAAACATGGTAGGTACTTGCTCAAGGTGATTCAAAAATTTCACACAAGGTTTTGAAACACATTTCACTGCTCATAGCCACTTGCAAGCACAAAATTTTCAATGCACTTGTGTTCTCAATCCTTACACCTAATGTCCAAAACAATTTTACAATTGTAGAAATCATGGCATATCCAAAAAGAGCTACAACTTCCCAAAAAAATTCCAATACTCTCATGTTTTCAATCCTTGCACCTCATGTCCAAAATAATCTTACATTTGTAGGAATGACTATATATCAAAATAGGGCTATAAATTACAACTCAAGCACACAATTTCTAGTGTCTTTTGTTAAGGGCTTATTAGGATTGCACTATAGTTTTGAACTAATTATGATTTGTATTATTATTTTGGACTAATAAAAACTAAAGGGAGGTTTGAATTGTGTTTTTGGAGGGAAGATTTAAATTAATCTTCTTCCATGAGGATGATCATGAAGAAGATTAGGAAAAAGGAATTATTATTACAATAAAAAATTTCAAGTATGTATGAGAGATATAAGAGAAATTTGGAGATTAGAACTATTATGAATTTTTGCTTTGATTTTGCATGTTCAATTTTGCTAAAGTATGAAGATAATAATGATTATGTGATATTTTTGGCCAAAATTCTATATGTAAATAATAGATTGTTGCTATAATTAGAAAATTGTCAACTTGTTTTTTTTGGTAATATTTTAGATGTAAAAATTGAAGTACAGATTCTATTTTAAGAAGTTCAGTTTTTAAATTACAAAATTTAGTACTTAAACCATCTTTGTTTTCTCAATCCTTACTTTTAATCTCCAAAACAATTTTTGCATTTGTAAAAATGACAGCATATCCAACTAGAACTACAAGCAACAACTCAAGCACAAATTTTTTAATGTCTTTGCTTTTTCAATCCTTGCACCTAATGTGTATTATAATCACACACATGGATTTAAACATTTCAACTATTGGTAGAATCCCAAGCACTAGAAACTATTACAAGGGTTTTGAAAATCATCCCCAAAATATTCAACCTCTTGAAGCTCTTCCTCGCAATCATCAAGTAAGTCCTCATAATCAAATAATTCCTACATCCTGTTAAAAGCAATAATACATCCCATCCTCATATTATTTGGCCAATTTTTCAAGATAATCATTAACTTGTCCAAGTTCTACATTCCCAACCAATTCTATGGCAAACTTGTTGATATTTTAATGACATTAAAAATCCTTTTTGTTTCAATCTGAAATCCTAAAATACCCAAAAATACAAAGCAAAAATCAATGCAACATTGGGGAAATGTTTTTCATACATTTTTCCATCATTGTCAGGGTGATTTTAAATCACTTCATTCACAAAAAATCACTAATATAATGACAACTTAATTGTAATAAACCTCATTTTTCAGTTGAAGGTTCAAGTCCCCACAAGGAGTCATTAATGTTAGAAGTTGAAAGTATTTAAAGCATGCCACACATTGAATGTTAATATGTTTGACCACCTTCATTAAGAAGCACATTGGAACTTGTTCATCATAATCTTCTACACTTTCCTTTGTTTAATATTCACCTACATATTCCATGACACATTAACAACTTTCAAAACACATTGAGTTGGAATCAAACATACAATGTGCAACACAAGGTTAAAAGTGCAAGGGGAGGTTACTCCTTGTATATTTTAGAAAACACTTGATTAAAAAAAATTCTTCATTTGTTATGAAATAATTGTATTTCAAAGTATATTTTGGATATATTTAAATATATATTAAATAAATTATAAATATTTTAATAATTAATTATAGGCACATTATTTACATTTAAGTAAATTATAAATTATTATTTTTCATTAAGTTGAACCCTATATGTTTTTGCACACCATTTGGAATAAAATGGTAGTGACTTCTTTAAGTGAAGGTGATTGCAAATGCCAAAAAAAGTTCCAACATGTTGATGACCTCAAGGCCCATTTTAACATACAAATTTGCCAACTATTGGTTAAGTTCCCCACATATTAAAAGTGGGTTTGCAATTGTTTGAACTTAGTACTCAACCCACAATTTGGTACAAATAGAAAAACTAGAAATAAAACATTAGAAAGTAACCAATACCTCCTAGTTTGGTTCATAATACATTACTTCACCACATGACTTAAGGTTTGAATGATAGCTATTGTAATTACCCATGTGAAGCATGAAGGTGTTCAAGCATACAACCTAGAAATCTAGTATCAATTATAAGAGAGGTTAATGGTTGTAACAAATTTCAATGCCTCTTGAAACAAAATAACTTTGGAATCAAACTTGCTTTTGATAGGTGTTTTTAATTTTTGCACCTTCAAGCCAACCTCTTTTCAAGTTAATTCTCAATCTTGCCTACCATTGTTATATTATTTTGTCTATGTAATTATTTTTTATAAGGGAGATTCAACTTCAACAAACTAACTTGCTTCGTCCTAATTTTAATCTTATTGTCATTTGTGGCATAGTGACATGCCTTGGACATCACATGGTCAAAATAGGTCTCATTGAAAGGTGAAGGAAGTTGTAATGGTGTGCAAAAACACAATAGAGGTGAAAGCAACAAACAATAGTAAGGGTGTTGAAGTTTGTGTCGTTGTTCTTGATGTAAGTGATAATCTTGTTGGTGAGTTGACATTGACAAAAGAATGAAGAAGGTGAAAACAATTATTCCTATTATAATCATTGAATTGTTTTCTAGCCTTAATTCGTATAATTGTTATATTTTCAAAAAGGCTTATCATAGTGTGGGAGGGCCTGCTCCCATTTGAAAATATGACTCCCTAACATAAACTCTTTGTTTATTATGTTGATTAATGCCTTAGCAATTCGGCATTACACCTTAGACTTTGAGCTTCACCCTTGGTTTGCACGATGTAATGCCTTGCTACCAAAACATTAACTTACATTTAATGACTTGGGTTAGGAACAATTTATAAATGATTTATTTATGTTCATTGCAAAAATGTACTTGCCACTGTCATTTGTTGAAAATTCGTGGTTGGAGGACACATGTGATGCAACAATGCATGATAGAATGAGGTTTCCATCCCATAAACTACTTGTTCAAGAACACATCCCCAACATGTTAACTAAATTGATATGGTGTAATGTGCTCCAGACCATTGCACAATGTGCAACTATCATTGCCTCTTTTGACCTTCAGATGTCCAAAATAAGATTTGATACATTTGTGGGAATGACATGCATTTTATTGATGAAGATTGGGTTTGTGTTAGAGACATTCATTTTATCAATGAAGATTGGGTGCTTAATCACATTATAGTCGGTTTGTTTGAAGCTCCTAACATTTCTAGCATGGATTGAACAAGTTGATTTTTTATTGGAGTGTCAATTTATTTATAAAAAGTGATGTCTTCCATAAATGACAATTGTGTAAATTTTGGCAAATGGATGTAAATGTTCACTTCTTCTTTAATGGGTTAATTGTAGTGTATTCTAAAGCAATGCATTGAAAATGGGCCATAATATTGTTTTGTACTATTGTTGTCAATATAAGCACCTTTATAGCTCCATAATAGTAGATTCATTGCATGTGTTCCACTTGTGAGATCATACACAATGAGAATTACAATCTTGCATCAGCCAACATGTAGCTTACAATGTACATGACACGAGAAATTAAGTAGGGTTTCCTAACATAGTATAAAATACAATAGTGGTGACCCATTCTCAGCTATAATTTTATCTCTTTTCTTTCCTTCATTGTTTGTTTTGAGTTTCATGTTTGATAAATCAATTATTTAATTCAAAATATATAGATAATTGACTCTAGTGTTAATGGTTATTCTTCCAATATTATAGCCTAGGTTTAGTTTCCACATTGACAAGATGAATAATTATTAATTTTCAAAAAATTAATTTCTCTTTCAATTTCAACTTTTTTTTTCATGGTCTATTGTTATATTGTCATATGAGGAGTGAAATTATTCAGATTGGAACATATTGTGATAAATATGATGGTTTTCCAACTTCATATTTTAATGAAAATGCATTTCATTATTTTAAAGAGTGTTTAATGATTAAATTGATCTTAGGGCAAAGTAATTGATTGTGGATATGAAAGATGTGAACTATCTTGGGGGCTGGCATTCAAGAGACTATGAGGACTCCAGAATTGGCAAACTAAATTGCATTTCATTAAAAAAAATGGCAAATTTGGAACAGCGAGCTTGATATGAAAGTTTTTTTATGTTGCAAAATCCTTATTTCCTATTTAACAATTTAGCAATTTAAAAAAATGATTAATCTAGAAGTTCAAATTTAAAATGCTAAAGGCTTTTTTTGACACCTTTCATATGACATGTTTTTAACCCTTTTGTATTCAAAAAAGGTGTGCTTCAAACATGAACTAATTTTTGCAATAATGACAAAACATATTTTGAAACCAAAAACAAAATAAAATCATTTATGTTGTCTAGTTTAAGATTTAAATATTAGTGGATGGGAGATGTTTTTGGCCACTTAAAGCCTTTATGGCCTTGTGTGATGCCAAAAATAAGGTTTGTTTTGTAGCGATCATGTGCATTTCTCTTCTAAAACTATCACTGCACACTCAAGTCATATGTTTCTCACAAGTTCTAACCAGATTAGCTATCTCAAAATATGGAACATTGGCAGGCAAACAAATAGGAGTTTGTGTATCCTGAAGGTCACTAATCACTGGTATCAGACAGATGGGGATGTTAGTCACCTGCCAAGATTGATCAGCTCCCATGGATGAATATGGAAATTGAGTTGGAAAATTTGAAAGCTAGACAGAATAAGTTAAGACAGGGCAAACACAGCTTCATTTTAGGTTATCTTCTCTGAGTTGATTGGCAGTGTGCCTGTGTTACAGGCATTGCAATCTCAGGAATGTATCTGAATAGAATCCATTTGGAGAAGAGATCCTTAAGAGAAAAACTTACTAAATGGAAAATTGCAGTCGGGTTGCTGAAGAAGCCTCTTCCAACAGTTCAAGTCGCAAACTCCTTATGAAGATAGTGACAAGAAAGGGAAACCCAAACAGAGATTACTAGTGCCAAGTGCAGAGAGCTTCTGCACTGATGCAACAAAAGCACATGGATGTAGACATTACACAAATAGGTTGCCGAGAGAAAATAATCTTTGAAGATTGGGCTACAATGCCCTCATTATTGGACACAGTTGAAATATCTTTCCATTTCAAGAGACAAACACACAGAAAATAGCAGCAACCAATGGATTTTGTTCTCCCAGAAAGAAAAGCATTTGTGAAACTAATCATGAATCTTTCCTAGGAAACTCCTAGCAGGTACTATCCATGTATGCCACCAATATGTCTCGGACAGTGCCTCTATCTGGCATCTTGGCTGCAGCCCCATAGATAGGTGCCATACCATCCTCAAACTTTCCAGGGTTTTCACGCACCTGCCAATTTTCCAACAGCCCATGTTATAGATCACCAAGCACAAAAGGCAATCATTAGGTGTGTATGGTGACACTGCAAGTAGTTGAGAGTTCAAATCCCAAGATACATGTAGTGTTAAATGGTATAATCAACCCATCTATCATGGGGTCACAAGATCAACTGCCCAACTAAAGAATGGGAATCTGGGGACTCCTCAGTCTTTCCAAACACATATCTATGAGATTGCAGAGCAAACTCCCCAGTAACAGTTTGAAAGTAACAATTAAGTCAGTTCCAGCAAAACCAACATGAACACAACAAGAATGAGTGCAGTCATGACCTTGTGACTGTGGCTCACAAAGTACCAGACCTCACCTTCATCATGCATGACAGTGACCAGCGGATGTTACTCCCCACTGATTCATCAGCTCCAAATACAGGGAGAACATAGAATATGACAGCAGAACAAAGAGGACAAAAAAGGGAGTCAAAAAATAAAGAGGCTCACTGTTGTGACAGCTGCTGAAAGGTCATCAAGAAAATCATCGACAATATCCACATGCTGTAGAGTGACACAAATGTGCAAACTGCCCCAGAAACAGACAGACAACATGAATTTTAGCAGCTGACCCTTCCCACATTCCATTGGCATGTGCATCTCCACAACTCTATAATACAACCACATCAGCTTCCTGGCACTCTTGCCCTTTCTTAGGTTCATAATCTGGAATGAGACAACAGTGATGTGAATGGGCCATCTGGATTGCCTCCTTGCTTCAGCTTCTTTGAGGGGGACATTGATTCCAGCTGCCTTCATCTTTGGTAAGAGAGGTACAAGAAATATGAAATAGATACTTAACATTAAGGTGAAGCTTAAGCAAAGGTTTATACTCTAAGGGACTTTTCTGTCAGCTATCTATCATCACCAGGCTTCTCCTTACCGAAGTAATAGCCAATAAGGTAAATGGATCATTAGATGTTTGCCCAAATAACAAGTTACCTGCTTGGTTTGTGCAATGCATTGAGACTCCAACCCTTTGATGCCATAACATCATTTATTTTGTAAATATCAATGTCTCTTGATCCAAATGCAATTACTGTCACCTCTGGTTTTCCCAGAACATACAGTCCTTCAATCTTCTTAATTCTGCACCATCCAGCATAGAACTATGAGCAAAGCCAACTAACAGTAAATTGGTCTTGGGAGGAGCTGGACCTACACTGGATTGATGCCATCAAATAAATCAATAACAACTGCTTCTTGTGGTAGCAATATATTCTAGAATTCAATCAGAGACATTAACACCACAAGTGGAAAGAGTATTCAAGGGTACCCTGCTTCGATTTTTTTTGAGGTCTCCATCAACTTTCTGACAATCTCCATGTAGCCTGAGCCAAACCCCAGATCAAAAACCATTTTATCCCACTCAAAATCCCTCCATTCAGCACTAATATAATCATTTTTCAGACAGAAGTTGCTGGAAAGTTCAAACTCGACTTGCACAGAGTCTTATGTATTGTTTAAGAGGCTGTTTATGCTCAAGGACCAGCACAAAGTGTAAAGCATGCTTCTCTAACACCAAAGCCTTCTAAACACAGTGCATCAATATCTTCTGGATAACCAGTGAACACACCATTTTCTCCTAAAGACATCATTGCGGCCCAAGCTCCTGCAATTAAACCACCTGATCTGCTTCCAGCCATTGAAGGTGAAATATACAGCCCCCCTGACCATTCTGTCACTGTGGTAGAACAAAGATGCATCCAACACTTTTTCATAGTCAGGAAAATTCTAGCACAATAGAACCTCGGAATCTCAAGCTGGAAGCACAAAGATTACGATCCAGATATGTGTATGGCAAGAGCCCTAATCTGGTGACCAAACACGGTGGACAGAAGAAATGTTGTTCTCCACCTTGAGATCACACTCAAACTTGAATGTGTCACTATACTTGTAGCTTCCCAGCATAATAGACCTTCTTTTGGTACCCACTGCTTTTGTTTCTATGCTTTGAAACTCGTTCTAGCAGGTCACTTTATCTGATAACAAGTTCAGTTTTCATGGCAAAATTACTTGATTGCACACAGGATCCAAGCAATCAAGTGTTTATGGGCAACACAGATGTGAGTGCTTACCAGCTACGAACTGGAACTGTGCCCATCATAGATCCGTATGAAACACCCAGGCACCCAGCATTGTTGGGACATCACATCAATTTCATCAGTTTCCTTCCAATTTTTAAGACAATGAGATTGCAGCAGCTTACAATACTGAAGGATCTATTGCCTCTCTTAGCAAATCAGATAACATTACAGGTGGTCCACAACCACATTTACCCCATTACAACAATTTGAGAGGGACCACCTCTGAAATAGAAGCAGGAGTAGGGCTAGAGGTTGAGAAGCTGCTCAGTCATGCTTAGTTGACAATCTAAGTGCCTCCCCTTTTCCTTTCTTTTTAATAATCTGCTCAAAGCAGGGTCAAAAAATTATACAACTGCATCCTGAGTTTCTGTTGCATTTCTGGAGGGAATGGGAAGACTTGGTCATGATGTCAGGTGAATTGCAAGCACTTCAAAAAAATTGGAACTTGGCAATATTACAGAAAGAATGTATGCTTCCTGGGTAGTCTCCTATTTGGGTTCTCAATGCATTCTCTGATGTGCAGCAGACAAGAAAGTGAGAACTATGAATTCTTTTGATTCTGAGTTTTCATGGTTTTGCCATGATAATTCATAAAACCTCTGAACACATATGACCCAAGCCTCTCTTAATCTTTTCAACAATCATGACATTTACATTCCAGTGTTACTAATGGATCCCAACCATGGCCATTATAGTACCTCAGACCTATGGAGGGTCCTTTCTGCACCCATGTGGAAAAATATCTTTCTGAGAAGAACAAAATCACAAGACCTATGTAAAACTTTGGGGTTTTCCCAAGAGAAGTCCAAGGATCAGAATACAACCAAAGCTTGAAGAGGGAAACTTTTACCCCACAATCAAAGGATGCAATGAGAAAGGCAGCAAATGAACAGCTTCTGTGGTTAGCTTGAAGAGCAGATCAGGACAACTACAAATCAGAGTCAGAAAAAGTTCAATGCTAAAGAGCGGGGCACAAACCTGTCGAAGCTCATGATTGCGATAGAGCACAGTACTTGTGCCTTTTGGAGCAAGGCCATATTTGTGTACATCCACTGAAATGGAAGTAACTCCTGGGACCTGAAAGTCAAAGGCTGGTATTGGATACCTACAACATGAGACAGACCATGGTTAGTACAATTGCATTTTCACTTGCAGTGAGTAGATGTTATACTCAAGGATTTAGTCAAAATTCTAATCCTAACATATGGACTGTACCAGAGGAAAGATGCTGGCAGCACTTCCACACAAAGGTATAAACTATTGCATTCAGTGAGTGCAGCATAACATCTCCTGCAGATGGTTCTAATATAGTTACGCAACTCGCTGTGCAAATACATGTAAGTGCATATGGTACAGTCACAGACTGAACAAATCAATTCAGAATATATTAGACTGAGCATTGTAATATAAAAGCATCAGTGGGGCATTTCACATTAATATGCGTGTACCATTGTGGGGCACACTAGCTATTCTATACAACACTGGCACAAGGAAAATGCCAATGTTGGTGAAGATGTTAATGGAGGTATTTCCATCTTTCACATTTCCAACTTAGTATCTAATCATCCTCACTGAACGCATTAGGTTAGGTCCAGCTTACCCAAGTTTCTGAGCAAAAGGAAGGACAAATCCTCCTAGACAAAGGTCGACATGCGTACAGATTCCAAATTGTAAAGCCAATGCAGCTATTTCCTACACACACATTCATCCATCAGTTATTTCTTCCTGTCAAGAAAGCATTCTGCACTCGACAATCTACATTCCTCAAGCTTCACTTACCAACTAATCACAAATGATAAGAAAAATTATGCAGACAGGTGGAGCCTGGTATTTGGTCAAGATTCATTGATTGAAAAAGAGCCAAGGACATGGACTTGTACTTTTCAAATAACAATTGTTCTTCAAACCCCCTTGAATAGAATGTGACTGCCTTTGATGTTACATTTAGCCATGATGATTGATGGTTCCCAATGATGCCAAATGTCAATGAAACTCACTAGATTCTATCAACAAACTGGAAGCCCAAGGAAAGACAGCACCAAATGGGAACCCACTGCATACTCCCATGCTTGAATAACATGGGCACACCCCAAACTGGGTATCACTTACAGTCAAACATGTGCATAAATTCCCTTTCTGCAACTACAGAGTACCAGACAATTCCAAGGTGCTGATGCAAAGAGCGTGTTACCTCAATTGGATCAATAATACCATGTGGAAAGCCTGGCGCAGAGCCTACAATCTGCACACAGGACATGAACACCCATCACACTTTTAAACTTTGAATGCTCATATTTCTAATCCTAAGTGGGAAAACCTAAAAGCAGTATGCAAAATTTGTGTTGCAAATCACACTGCAGATGGCCACAAGCAAAAATTTGTAGTACAATCACAGCATGATACATGCAAGAAACCATGACTGTACTAATAATCTTCATCATCACACCAGTAATAACCAGTACTAAAGAACCAAACAACTAGTGCCCAAAGATGTCTTGCATTCTATTCAGAACCCTATTTTACTGGCAGACCATGATTGTGTTCTTGTTGATAAGGCGTTTGATGGCCTTCACATCTGCACGGAACTCAGAAGTCACAGGAGCACGTCGTAATTTGATCTCAAAGTACTGTGCAGCCTTGTCATATGCTGAGTGGGCACTCTCAGGTATGATCCTACAAACAAGAAGTCACTTCATGGTCAGCCTGACAAAATGGTTCCCCCAGGGTAAAGAATTTGGGACAAGGTTTGCAGAAGAGATAGATGCTATGTCTACTCAATGTCCTGAAGATGAGAGTATAAGCATTGAACCTTCAAAAAGGACTGCAATCCAGTAAGACCCTAAGCACAAGACTTCCCTTTTGAACCTTCACACTGCTTAGCATGATTTCCAATCAGTCTCAGACAAGCAGCCACTGTAACTAATCTGCCTCCCAGCATATGCCGCCACAGTGAACCAGCACCCACCAGCGCACCATGAAGGATGAGTTGTAAGTGGTCAGGAAACAGTTTTCTGTTGGGTTCCAGTTCCCTAGCTAACCATGGTGGTTAGCTCAGTTGCTTATTTTTCTACCTACCTACTAACGACCCACAAGCAGATTGTTAGCGGGTAGGTAGAAAAAAGGGGGTTTACCTATGTATAAACCATCTACTTACTTAGTAGTTATCTATTTTCCTACCTAACTACCTATATATGAGACCTATTTTTCTACAGAATTGGTTTCTAGGGTGAAACCAAATATTAACTCAGTTGAGGTTCATCCACAACTGAGTAATAATGGGCATCCAGTGGATGGTGCACTGGTGGGTGCTGGTTCGCTGTGGCCAGCATATGCCATTTAGCTCAGCCCTTCTAAATTTTTGCTTGAACAGCTGTCTATTTGCTCCTTGCTCTCATCATTCCCAACCTCAGTACATATGAGGTCTTATAGTTGCTTAAACAGTCCTTGCAGCCATATCATAAGAACCCTTGCTTCTGACAGTAGATTCTCACAAAATCTGAATTTGTTTATATCTTCTCTGACTACCAGATATCTCATTCCAATCGCATGTTTAAATAGCAGCCCATAAAGATATCAAGTCTGGGATCTCACATCTCAGGAGCAGTGATGCCACGGGTAGCCCTCATGAAATCCCGTGTGGACTTTACAGCCATAAGTATGCTCTCCGTTCCACCTGATGTCATGTTACCACAAACCTGCCCTCCAGAGCTTTTTGATTTACTGCCCAGCATTGCAGCTGTCATAGCTACCACCTCTGCTTCAAACCGTGCTACGCTTGGAAACAAATCAGGATGCAATGGGTTTGTATGTGAGAATCTGCATGACCAAGTGATGCTCATAAGTTCTTGCCAATCACAGAGTGTTCCAGAATTTTTTGACACTGCAAAACTATCAAGAGTATGGTCACACATACATAGAATAAGCTTCATTCACCAAGGCAAAATGGCCTTCTGACTCATTGCCCCCAATGTACCTGGATATCAAAAAACAAAACTGTCTTAGCTTCATCTGATGATGCTCCTCACAATTTCAATTTTGAAACTTAGCAATTCCTTGAACAGCAGAAATAGAAGACATTTGCTTCAATTGGGGTGTAATTTTCTATGAGTCATCCTGACTAGCAATAGGTCTCATAAGGACACAGAAAACAAAAGTAGAAACGGATACCTACAGAACCACAATCATTGGGTAAACTCTTTCCACTGTATAGGACTAACTACCCAAGTGCATCTGCTGTAAAGGCAGATTAAAGACATCGACAGATATCAGTGGGGGAAATACCTACACTGCTCCAGAGCAGCGGCCCTGCCAATGCTTGTCTCTTGATTTAATCTCCTTCATCTGCTCAAGGACCAGAGGTCCTAGTCCCTCACCAGGCAGCTCTGATGCCCAGCAAAGCTTTTCAGCTTTTGCACTAGATTGCAGTTTGTCTATCACCTGTTCATCTCCAAAGGCAATAAGCACACTAACTACAGAAATCACAGAGAATTGCTCATGTGAACCCTAGTTAAAGACTATTAAAAGCAGCCGCCTAGATACTAGAAAGAAAAGCAAAATGATATACTGCCTGATGAATTGTGCACTATATAACAGACATAACCAGGGCAGAAAGAGTGCCAAAGAGCTCAGAAGTGCCCCAATACCTTGGACAGCTTATTGAGCCTGGATACAAAATTTTAAATGCACATAGTAGAGTTTGACCAGTAGGACTATGAGACTTAGCAACACAACAAGTGGTTTTGATAATCTTTGGCATGGTTCTGATCATGGAGTACAACCAAGGCTGGACTCAACATAACACTTGCATACACACATGCAGTGATGAAAAAACAGACATGGTAGGTAAAATTAGAGCCTGTCAATAAGCTGTATACATGAGCAAGCAGAGGAAACCATCTGACCTTGGCTTGCTCTTTTTTTATGTAGTCATTAGCTCCAGGAATAAGCCTGCAGTCGATCAACATAGACGTTTTCAGATGGAACCTCCTTCATTTTGGAGATGGAAAGAAGTTGATGACAGGAAGTAGAGAAAAGAAAGGATATAGTTGGGAGATGGCTTACTTGATAAAACGAAATGCAATCATTGTAAGGGTGCTCGTCAGTCCTGAAAAAAACCAGATATCAAAGGCAATCAGCTAGAGAGTCATTCAATCATACTTGCTTGATCAAGACAAAAGGAATTCTTTGACACAACAGGGATGAAGCAGCAGCACCTGCAAATCTTGACCTCTGAATTGAAGAAGGCCTCTAGTGTGCTAAGGACACAACGATGGAATGCAGGATCTAGACATAAGATTGAAAATCAAGTTTCTGCATGGATAAAACATATGCAGGTGAACAAACCTAAAATCAAAATTGTCTGGTAGAGCCAGAAATCTTGCAAATACAGGCCTCTCTCTTTGAACTTTTCATTCCTTCAGAGAGCCGAAGCCTCTTCCATATTTCTGAATTTTTAGTGTAGTACCTTGAAGGCTGCGAATACAAATCTATTCCCTAAGCCGAGTGGAAGAAGCGGTGGATTTCTAGCACTCTAGAGAAAGGGAGAATGAGAAGTACCATGATCACTCAAGACGAGAACCGCGGAACTGACGGTCGAGGTTACAATGAACAACAGAAAGCACGTAGCCATAGCTGCAACCACCAACATCAGCGGCTCATACTCTGCCAGAGACGCATTCAGCGCCTCCCTCACAGCCTGCACATTGTACTGCTCCATTCCTAACACGAATTTCGTCTGTTCACGCGTTGAGGGAATATTGAGAAGCAGTCTCCGCACCGAAAGGAGTGACGGTTTCACGAAAAACTGCTTTAACAAGGATTGACCTTTTGCGGAGCGCGGAAATTGCAATTGAGATTCAATCTCATCCCCTATGCAGACAGATCCGCTACACGTAACTCACGGCAGAACACGCGATTTTGCAACTGTCGCCGTTGCAGCTATGCAGCAAAACTCTATGATATAATCCTACCTAGAATTCTCTTATTAGATTCAGGAGATGTGCCAGTCTGCCCGGATGCCTCGGGTCCGCTAAATCTTATCTTTCCAACCTCACATCACAATACTACTCCCTATAGCCTGATATATTCTTAGAAGGAGACGGAGCAGAAAGACGAAAGCTTTTGAACTTTGAGCTTCCCTTCCTTGTGCGGTTGCTTGTACGCCACAACACGCAACACAAAAGCACCGCAAAGGGTTTTTTCTTTCTAAAAGCACCGCAAAGGGTTTCTTCTTTCTACTGCTTTTTCTTCTGCTCTTTTCTTCAGCTTCCTTCTACGGCAGTTTAGTAACCGGCCGTGGCCTTGCAGAGCCGCGAGTAACCGCACGCAAGAATAGAACCGATCGGAACCGGCAACCGCCCCCGGCCTTGATAAAGCTACTGTTCAATCCAAGAAAGTTGCAAGTGGAAGCACAATTGGAAGAACAATTGCTACTGTTCCATCCCAAGGAAATTGCAAGAGGAAGCACAATTGTGATCACGGGATGAGTCACGGAATATGCCACGGTTGCTGCCAGCAGATTCATCTTCATCGCCATACATCAAGTCAAAGAATCAATCTTTTGTTGACATTCTTATTAGTTAACAAAGCAAATTCCAGAATGCAAAACCAAACACAAAAGTCTGGAACATGATTAGATGCTACCCCGATTTATTTTTTCCTGAAAGCATAGAAATTCGCTGATTGCAAGAGATATTCTTCCACAATTTGTTCCATTCATGCTTTGCTTCTCATGAATAGTATTCTCATTCAAGCATATGCACTCTGAATGTTTGAAGAATATCGGAGTGCGTTTTTGAAGACACATGCTCCGAGTGAAAGAAGATTGAGATCGATCATCCATTGGAAAAAGACAAACTGCTCGCCGTCTCCTTTAATCTCCACAGTTAAAAACACCGTCTACAAAGTGATGGAATGGACTGGCGTCCCAGAGAGTTATGCTTGCTCTCCAAGCTATCTTTGCTATGAATTTGCTGGATGTGTGACAATCTCCTCTGCATACCCACCACCCCCCCGTATTCCAAATGCAATTGCCAGTTTCTCGATATCATGAGACAAGTGCGACAATTTTTCTTCTTCCTCTACATCCTGCAGTCCAATATTTTATCTGGCATATGACCTGCATCCTTCAGCTACAATCTCTTTTAGTTCTGCACGAATTTCAGCTGTTTGAGGATGGTCTCCATCAACTACTACGAAACGTATGCACCTCAGACTATTCAGGTGCGACCTGGCTGTTTCTCCACACCTCTTCTATTTCTCTTCCATTGAACGTTCGCAACTTCGCACTGACATCCCCGCTTGCAAGCCGCAGCATAGATGTTTGAGTAGTGCCAGCACATATCCTGCGGCATTCCCAGGATCCACTTGTGCGACACTCGAGAAACCACAGGGCATTCCACGAATTCGTTTTGTCTTGCATTCTCCCATCTCCACATCCACGAGACCATATTGCATCATGCAGGCGATTTTATTGGAAACATTGCAAGCAATTTCCATGCTTCCACATTTGGCACGCATCTCCACAAGGCAACTAATTCCTCCACAAACACATCCAGACTCAAAACCACTTTGAATGATCTGCTTGTGGACATGGCTATCCCCTTCAACCGCTCGGAAATTGGTGCATGCACTCAGCATCGGGACAAAAGTGCACTTATCAAGAAACTCTGGCATTCTTGTTCCGTTTGCTCGAAAGCTCCATCGTTTTCTCAGGTCGCTCATGCGCAACTGTACAGTCCCTGGTGGTGCCATTGTAGCTACCTCCGCTTCCACCCATGGAGGATTTCTTGAGTCTCCATGCTGGAGAGTCCCTCCTGTATCATTCTTCTGCTCGAAATCTGGATACTTTGCATTCCTCTTGCAATCAGCTGATCTGCCCTGGATTCCTGAGAGCTTCTGTGGACTACACTATCCTCGCAACGTCGAAGAAAGCTATGGCAACTTCAACAAGACAACTGTGACTCGTGAGAAGATTCCTTTTTCATTTAGCTACTCTGACCCGTGATCCAACTATTGCGAAGGAGCTGAAATTAATTATCTACAAAGCTTTGCTCTCTGGCCTCCAGGAACTGCAGAAACTGTGCATAAAACAAGCAAAAGCTGTGATGGAAATGTTGCTTCAATTGATCCTGCATAACACTATCAGTCACAGATTGCAACCCGCGGTTTTTCCAGCGACAGCTGGCCATTCTCTCGCTCCCCTCCCTCACTCATGTATGTTTCTAATGTTGTTCGCGAAGCTTGGAGCATTCCTTGCGTGATTGAGCTTGATGTTCGTGCTCTGCTTCATATTCTCTTCTCATATATTCACGAGACGGTGAGAAGAAAGAAAAATGCCAGATTCGCAAGGAGTATACATTCATCAGTGAAGCAAGAAGGCATAGCAACTGCGCGCCTCAGTGCCGAATGAAGGTGCCAATGATTGTTATCTCCATGGAACTTCCCATCAAGGGCACTCAGGCTGTGCTGGATTGCGCTCAAGAAGATCCGGTAGAGATGGAAGACGGTCATGGAATTTTGCAGGAACCTGGCAAACTTGGGAACGATGGGCAGTAGTGCGATTGTGCACCTTAAGCAGAGGGCTGCTCAGGAAGGAACGCGCATTAGTCCTCTTCCATATCCCTTGCAGCAGGAAAGATGCTACTACCTTGCGAAGGATTCCCTTTTTTGCATGAGGTCCGGGATTTCAAACTCCCGGCCACGGGGTTTTCAATGACGAGCGCATGGTTTCGGACCTCGTGCATCTCGAGCACGCGGTAGCTGGGCGCACGGTCAGGGAGCCTGCGCACGACGTATATTTATACGTATCGTATATTCATACATACATACATACATACATACATACATACCGGGATTTTAAAACATTCACGGTCTGCCCGGTTTTTTTTTTTTGCTTTTTTTTTGGGGGGGGGGTATGTGTGGGAGAACGCCACCGGAGAACGAAGGGGGAACTTCGGCCGAGACAGAGCGCTGCTCCTCATAATTTGTCATGGAATTTTAGAGATGTTTTCTTCAATTGTGATTATGTTGTTTCTTGTTCAAAACTGCTTGAAATTTGGTGAAAATGTGGAGTTGGACCTTAACATCACTGGTGTAGGAGATCAATGAAAAGACGAAGTGTTTCTTGGTGGCATGCACCTTCTTCAGGACAATGTGATCAACATAATTTCTGTGAAGACCATGTAGCCAAATGTTGCGAGCAGTCAAAGAGGACACTCTACAGCCGAACGTTGCTCCTCACAATCTGTCGTCAAAGAACTTTTGCAGGAACCTAGCAGCGAGAGGTTGCTTTTTGCAATATCCCGTTGAAGAACTTCTACAGAGACTCTGTAGCCGAACCTATCCAAGATGTGTGATCGCAGTCCACAACCTTCAATAGACCTTGTTGAATACGTCCATCGTATGTTAGCTGAAGGAGTTACGTTGAAGAAGGTTGTTGAAGAAGGATCTGAGCAATATATGACAATGCTCTCAGTAGGCCAAGACATGTGTGCACAGCCGCTTGGCAGCATTGTGCTGTTGTGTGTGCAGGAGCAACAGATCTTTAAAATTGCTATTCCTCAAGTAAGCTGTCAAAGCTGTGATTGGCATTGTGAAGTAAGCTCATGTCTTGTGAGGGTGTTTGGTCTGCAACTAGTACTGTATCTCTACTAACTCAGAAATGCTACGAGATGGAATACTTTTCACGATGGTAAGAGATTGTTTGGACCTCAATGAGCATTGTGCAGTTATGTATTTCAAAAGCTACAGAGGTTATTTTAGCTTATGAATTAGGTTCTTTAGCTTAATCATAGGTTGACTCTGGGCATGATGGGGAAAAGTGCAGAAGGTCATGAATGAGATTCTTTAACATCATGTTTGGTTGACTATGGGCAGGATGCGGCAAAGTGCAGAAGAGTGAGGTATACAACAGTCCTCCTCAACCATGGTACCGAACAGGAAGGTAAGATCTACTTATCCTTAATGAAGACTCATTTCCCATTCTGCAAAAGCTGAAAGTTGAGGAAATGTGATTGTGAGTTATTAGTGAAATGATTTCAACTCCTACATCTAGATCTCACTGTGCATCTCACTTTACACCTGTATCACTTTGGAGTCTTTTGGAGCTTTTCTGTACCCTGTCAACTCCTATTTTCAGTTCTCTTTCATGGTGAAGGGATAGTCCGTAATGATCTGGGCACTGTCTCGGAGAGATAATGCCAACTACTACTACCACTTCCCAGTTTGCTGATTGGAGTTTGATAGAGATTTATCAATTCAGATCAGTTTTTCTTCACTCTCCCAACCCATTATTCAAACTATACATCTGTTATATTTCTGCCTGTTGCAAAAGGAGTCTTGAGGAATGCATTGATGAAAAGATGACCAGGCAAACTCTTTATCATACACCAAATGGGTGAGAACATTGAATTTGTTTACTGAACATCTAAGGAATTTGCAAGCTGGGGGGTATGAGGACATATTGACAGAATGGGCATGTGCCCAACACCTGGTACACATACACAACAGGAGGTGGTGAACAGAAACTTCACAAACAAACACCTCCACTGGCACTATTGGGATCTCTTAATTCTGCAGTCCTTGCAATCTCCTCAGTGCCTGACCCTCTAGACAAATTACTAGAGTGGAAGGAAGTAACAGTAGGCACTACAACAGATCTCTATTGTTGTCCAAATCCACTATTACTCCATGCAGCACGACCTGGTAGGTTAAAGACACTCTGAGGAGAGGTGTACATGCCACCCTCGCTTGGACATTGTTGCAACATATCCAATGCTGACAACTAAGCTTGTCCTGTAAAGGAAGCAGCCCGCTCTAATGCCAGGCTCACCTTCACCGGATCTGTCATTGCTCCAATCATATCCCTTTGGAAAGCACCTTGCCAGGACTGCAGATCCTCCAGTTGTTGTTGCAGACCACCTGTACTGCAACGTGATGGGGTGCTTTGACTACTTTGCTAATCAGCAATTGCCATAATGCTTCTACAACAAAGTGTGGCAGTCCCTTGCTGGGCATGGATGAAGATCCCTGCGAGTTACCAAACTCAGACTCCCCCCTACTGCTGCTACTCCATCCTGACAAAGAGCTTTGGTCAACCCTACTAGCCATGCCCTGTGATGGCTCAATACAATTGTCAAAATCTACCTGGTTTACTTGGCCTGCCACATATTGTTCTGCCATTGCTGCACCTTTCCCTTGGTCCAACATCTGTGCACCAGTGATTCCAATATCATTCCTGCAAAGCTCATGGCCAACTCACACCCTATGTGGATGTGCTGCTGTAACTCATTCCACTTCAAACTTCCGTGCTTCTTGAACTTGAGCTGGCTGCTCCATCACGTGTGAAGTTGTTTCTTCAGGTTTCCCTTTGCTTGGACCAGGTGGCTATAGGTTGCTTACCCTCTTCCATAATCCCAAGTTCCCAGGCTGGGCTGTTGTATGTTTTGGCCACACAGCCTGCCTACCCTCTGACACCATATAGGGACCCCCAACCCTTCCAAATGCAGGAGTGCAACAGAATCCATTCCATATACTTTTGACAATGCTCCCCTTGTACCAATGCTGGCCACAGGTATTGATATGTTGGAGAAAGCTGGTTGCGGTAGAGTGACATTACCATTGGAGGAAGCTGACAAACTGGGTACAGATGATGCCATCAGATTTGGTTGAGAGAGAAGGGACTTGCCAAAAAGCTTAACATCACTCAGTCCCATGTGCTGTACATCATCACAGGAAGGAAGTGCTGATCTTTGTGATGCTCCCCTATGGCTGTATAGGAGGCTATTGCACAGCACCTGGTTGCTGCTGCTCATTATGAGCAACTTGGTGCATGTTGTTGGCTGCACTGACATTGTTACAACCTCCCCTCAGCTCCACCGTACCTGTCTGATGACTTTGGACCTCCATAGTGCCATTAGCTGTGGATTTTGTGCTCCCCTGAGAATTGCCAGTGATGGCAGCTCCTGGAAATGAATTAAACCTGGTTGCTGTGTGGACACTCAAGCCTGTGGTTTCAGAATTTGTGGCTGGGCCACAATAGTTGGATGGGGCTTTGCTGTCAAAATACTCTGAGGATGAAGGAGGGAGGGCTGCTGCAAATGCTGGTGCTGGAAATGCATAAATGCTTGGACCTGAGCAATAGCAGCCTGAGTTTCATCACACTGTTGCTGCTGGACAACTTGCTGCAGCTGATAGACAAGTTACAAGAATCAGTAAGCAACTTATAATTTAAAATGATACACAGATTTCCTTTCATCCACCCTCTCAGTGCAGCTGACATGTAGTTTGTGATAAAACTGACAGCAGAGACCCACACAATTACAGAGAATATAAAAAGCGACTAGCTCACAAGATCCAAAGTGTAGACACCTGCACACTTAATATCACAGCACACATTGAAACCAACCTTGACACAGCAACATCTTAAGTTAACAGGTAGGAACAGCAGACAGCCTAAGACACACTGCAGCAGATTCGCAACTCTTCACACAACCATGATTGTTTTGCTACTTAATGCTGGTGGTGGAGGTGGCAATGCTGGGTTACAACTTGGTGTGGGGAACTCACTTGCTGCTGCTGACTAGTAGCTTCCTGTGCATGTGTCTGCTGCTTTTGCAGACTAGGTTGCTGTTGCTGCAATGGCTGCTGCTGAAGAACCCCCACCTGAAAGCATAGTGATCTCTTTGTCAGGTTCTTAGAATGCATGAGATATAAAACAGTGTCCACTCATCTCTAAGATATCAGTGGGGTAATTCCCAAAACATTGAAGCTACCAAAGAGAGATTCAACTGGAATTCAAATCCCTAACATTGTTTACTGCAAAATGGCTAGGATTGCTAGTTCATTGATCAACCAGATACAACAAACAAGAATGCACCTGTTGCTGCTGAAGGGGCACAGCTGAAGATGGAACCACAAGCTGAGGCAACTGCAATTGTTGTTGTTGATGATGTGCTGCTTGCTGTTGCACCATGTTCAATGCTGGGATTTGGAGTGGTTGCTGCTGATTCATTGCCACCATTGGAGCACAATGCTGCAGGCAGTCAATATAAGGACTCCTTCAAAATAGAAGCTGTAAACTCTCAAATTCTCCCTGCAAGAGAAAACTTTACTCTCACAATCAACCTACAGCCAAAACTGTGAAAGCCAGGGAAATATATACAAGTGACATATGAGAAGCCAGCCTACCAGATGAGTGCCAGATTGAGAACTAATTCGTTTCCACATAATTTTCCAAAAAATTTCAATTTTGATATACATTAATGTTGTTCCCCGCCTACTGTTGTTGTAACTGGTGCGCAGCTTGGTGAAGGACAGGTTGATTGTGCAGGTGCAGGACAATATCAGGAGTCAAAGATTGCATCTGGTGGGTTCCCATCAGTGATGGCTTTTGTGCTGCAGGTTGAACGAGTTGCTGCTGTGAGCACAGATGTGACACCCGCTGGTTTCCTTGGAAGGAGGATCCTGGCATCACACCCGACTGGAACATGGAGAAACCACCTGGCTGGCTAGATGGTGGGCAACTATTTGCATGAACAATCTGGTGGATCAGCTTCTGAATGTCACTGATATTCAGGTTCTCTTGATCAATTGGTTGTCCTGAAAGTGAACCAAGGAGTGTGGCATACTCATCGTTGGTTCCCACAGCAGCAGGTCCCATAGCCACTTTGGCTCCCATGCTCAGAGGAGCACCTATTCCTGGCTTAGCCTGGTGGGAAGTGATATCAACCTCTGAAGGAGATACAGAGCTAAACTTCTGGTGATATAATGGACCCCCTGAGCAGCATTGTTGCTGTTGGTGTCAGAATCCTCAGCTTTCCGCTCATGTGTCCCCCCAACCCTCCCACCTGTATTTCCCATATCTTAGCAGTGGGAAACCCCAGCTTTGCTATAGAGTTTCGAAAGTACGTCTTTATCTGAGTCAATGACTTTGAAGCTAGACTTTCATGCAGCAATGTCCAATCTTTGCCATGATCCTTAGAATTTCTGCAAAGGTCTCCTCATCCTGAGTCCATTAAGTAGGTTCTCTCCTAGGCTTGACCTCCCCTCCTGTGCTAGATCTTGAAACTTTTTCCTTTGTCTGCTGGGAACACTTCACGGTAAGGATGTAACAAGAGAGCACTTACATTTGAACTTCTGGGTAACCCTTGTACTTTGAACTTCGGAGTTCTACGGCAAAGTACGAGGAGCAAAGCTCCGCTGCCTAGTCTCCACCGAAGTTCCCCTCCGTTCCCCTGAATTTTTTAAAAAAAATCGGACAGACCGTGAAAATATAATGCAATACGTATAGTGATTTTTAAGTGATTTCTGCCGCTGAAAATTCAAATAAATTCCCAAAAACCAGGTTTTGGAAGGAAAAATCAGTTGAGGACGTGATAACGCTTGGGCCAACGGCACAGGCCACACTAGTTTTATGTTAAGTCAACATTCACTTAACATTAAGCTATTGCCCATTTAATATTGAGTGCCACCTAGATTTTCATGTAACACTTACTTAACATCAAGTGTGAATGCACCACAAGGTACCTTCCAATAGGTGACAACCCAGACATTTACCCCTTTGACTGAATGGTTTTCTAAGTTGGCAGCTCATAACTGCAGAACATTTCTCCCCGGACATTGGAACAGAGACTAAGGACTCACCCAGGGATTGCATGACTTTATTAAAGACTTGGAACCTTGAAGAATGTGAAAGAACATAACAACAAGAGAAATTGCCAGCAACGCATTCAGCTGCAACAATAATTTTTCACAGGAAGGTTCTGAGCAGGTACCGCTGAAAACTTTAACCAACGTTCCATGGTTTCTTTTAAGGATTTTCTGATGTAGCCAAGTGGTAATCATCCAGAAAATAATTTAGCCAAATTTGGCTACATAATAGATATGAAGGTAGAAAAAAACATAGGATCCTTCTATATTCTTGGCTACCTTCTGGAAGTCATTGTAAGACTCTGGCAATTTCAAATTTTTGAATTTCAAAATCTGGCGAATTTGGGCCATTTACTTTTCCCATGAAAAATCCCTTGTGTAGGTCGAAATCATATTTGTCAGGTTGAAATTTGGCGAGAATCCACCAGTAAAAGAAACACTGAACCAACCTCAATTGTCTTTGCTACCATCCTAGAACGACCTCTTGGTGCTGGGAATCCCATGGACTAGTTCACACTTGGCTCAGATTTGGATCTAGGAGTTTGCTATAGATAAAAAAGAATTTGGATATAGCTTCCCTTGCAATGGAGATTATCAAGGTTCTGCTATTGCTACCAGTCTCCTCGCATACATTTAGAGGGCTTGGTGGCTCAAGGCAACAACAAGAGTATTCTCCAATTGCCACATGCAAGTGCATCTCACATACCATCATGTTTTTATGTCAAACCTAGTATGTTTAAAACAACAAAACTTTGGTTCCATGTCCTTGAAAGCATTAGTAATATCTAGAATATTGGACCTGGAGTGAAAGATTGTGTAATGACTCAAATTTGCACAAAAGGAGTCTATCACAATTTTCTCTTAAGGTGGGTTAACTTGGTGCTCTTCTTTGCCAAAGCACTGGGATGTGTAGAGTGACTGAGGCCTCTTTATTTGCATCAACCCTTTTTCTTACTGGTCAAATTTAAACTTTTAAATTGAAAGTTTTTTTTAGGGTTTCAATGGCCAGAAGTGAGAAAAATATAGAAAATTGCTAGATTTCTATATTTGGTTTCCATATGTAGCCAAAACAATGAAAGGATGACTAATTATTTTGTTTCATATGTGGGTTATATTAGAGTTGGCTAAATATTCCTAGGCATGATTGTTGATGGCCACTTTTTCTACAGCTTCCTATGGATGATGACCACTTGGGCTCCATAAAAAAATTGCACAAAACCCATGAATCACATGTGTGGGATTATTTTTTTGGGGGTGGTGTTTTCATTCTTTTACTGGATGTCTCAAATCTCAAGTCCATTCTTATATTGGTTAGATATGATAATGTAATTTCTGGTTGGCGTAAGGGAGTATAAAGGAAGTATCAATCCGATTGATTACAGGTCATCAAACTAATCAAATCACAGTTTCCTCACAGTTTCATTCATTTGGTAACTTTTTCCAAGTGTTGGGAAATATTTGTGATGGATGATTGTTTTTGAAAAAATTGCTTAACAGATGAAAAGTTAGTGAATTACAGTGTAAAGGGGAAACAAAATAAGAAAAGATGTTACCAAATGGTTAAAACATTGCAAAAAAATGTTGCATATGAATGATAATTGTTTTCTCTTCTATAATAATTCAAGTATCAAAGGGTCACAATCTTAGCTGATAGTCACAAATTACCTTCTTCCCTTTCTTTTCTGTTTGTTTTTTGGTAAATTAGATCCTAGGTGCCCCATTTAAGCCTCATTCAAGGATGAGTTTAAAATACACTAGAACTGTAATATAAGTAAACTTCACAAGCAATATAAAAACAATTAGACATTTAACATCTAGCATAAAGCATAAATTTTCCTAGAATAGACTCTACAAACATTGATATATTTTATTGTTGAAATGTAGGATATTTAGTGGGCAATCGGTGAAAACTAATCATTTTAATCCATTCAAATTTAAATCTTTTCTGAGATTTTAGAAACATGCCACAATAACACAATGTCCTCCATTAAGCTCATAAGCCCTCCTCCCCTGGGGTATTATGAGAAAAAAATGGAAAACAATTTTTGCTTGTGCTTTTCATTTGGTAATGCCTTCAGAGTGGGGCGTTCCTGAAATAAGTGCCTACCCACGGCCAACTGGGGCCTTATTTTGGGAGTGCATCATCCTTGGGCATTAGCCTCCTATCAATGTTTACACTTTTGTAAACCATTCAAAGAAATCTACTACAATAATGTATTTAAAGGCATATTATCTCAAAGAGCCTTCCTCCTAGAAAAGGGTTTTATTTTGTGCCTTCTTTGATCTTATTTCATGCCTGATGTAATAAGTGCAAGAGCCCTCCCCTTCTTACCACCACCTTGTGACCTGTGCTAGGTTTATGATAAAAATCAACTCATGTTTTATGGTGGGTAAAGCCCATGTGTGGAGGACATTCCCAAAATAGAGGGCCAAACTCAGCTCATGCGTTCTCCTTATTCTGGGAATGTGCCCACCTTAGGGCTTTACCATTTACGTTGCAAACCATTAAACCAAACAATGTGAAGGGAAGACAACATTGCTAAGGAAAGAGAGAGTAGTAGAATGAAAGCCTAAATGGAGAATATATATATATATATATACATCCGAAACCCGTGGAAGTGTTTTTTGGAACAAGACATCATTTGTTTGGAAGCCCAATTTCAGGGTGTGAGATTGCATTTGTTCACCAAAGAAATTGATTTTTGGCACTTCCACATCTCAAAATGGCCCTCAAGATTTGATGAAACATCTGTCATAGTTGTGACATTGTAATACCTTGGCAACTTTTCATCTGTCATAGTGGTGACATTGTAGTACTCTGGAAACTTTTCATCCATCATAGTTGGGACATTGTAACACTTTGACAACTTTTCATCCATCATAGCTGGGACATTGCAGTACCTTGGCAAGTTGGACACTAATTATATAACTTTCAGAAAGAGCAAAAATTTGTGAAGGGAAATAAAGAATACTTTTAAATATTGTGGAATATTTTATTTTGAGCATGGAATCTTCAAAATGCAAATACTTATTCAACACTGATATATTGAACTTGCCCTGATAATAGGATAGACTAACTTTGTTGGTTGTAGAATATCTGCTAGTCATTGCTGAAAATGTTCACCAAATTTTACCTTGCTATGTTTGAAAACCGCCCATCTCCAATTTTGTGTTGTAGGTGAAATGACGACCATCCATAAAAAAAATTAGCCAGATTTGGGCTATTAAATTATGAAAGTAAAAATAGTTAATCATTTTTCTATATTTTTGGCTACTTATTAACATAGAATAAGTTAATAAGAAAATCCTCAATTATTATTAGCAAAATGACCAACCCTTTTTCAAGGGACTTTTGGTGCCCAAACCAGGGGAAAGAAATCTGATTGTGGAGAAGTTGCCCAAGGAAATCATGCATTTTAGTGAATAGTGTAGAGAATTCTAAGAGATATTTTCGGCGTAATCTAGGATGGATGAGGTATGTTTAATTGTGTTAGGCTTGCAGGTAGTGAGTGCCATTGCAGGTAGTGCCAACTTGTGATAAGAACAGGGAGTAGTTGAAGAGCATACATGTTCTATTGTGTAGATAGAAAGACACTGTATTGATTCTCCTGGTGTGGCACTTGATCACTAATGTATGGGATCGTAGGTGATGCTAAGAAGTGGGAGTGGAGATGTTGAGACCATGAAAGTACGAACTTCTTGGACTGTCAAAACATTTCACCCCCAACTGGTCATGTTTTAGTGATCCAAAGAAGTGGGACTGACGACCATGAAATCACGAGCTTAGAGCATCTCCACCTGATTCCTGTCTGCCAACAAACGCCACAAGCGCTGCTACAGCACAGTAGCAGCAACGAATCTGCTGCAGGGAGAGAAGCGCAGGAGGAGCAGCGGCGCAGCGCGTCCAAGGGAAGCATAACGTTTTCAACTGGCAACTGGCAACATGATGGGTCCAGGGTCCAAATTTGTAGAAACCAATTTGGGCTGCTGCTGAGAAGCGACAGCAACAGTTCGAGCTCTTCCGTTGCTCGAGCTCCGGAAGAGCTGGAAGCCACTGCAGAACTCACCAAGACATTTGCGGGACGGAGAAGAAGAAGAATCCCGATGCGCAGCAAATCCAAGGGCAGGTGCTGGCGATGCAGCGAAGACGCTGCGAGTGACGAAGGGAAGAGATGATGGCGCACGGGAGACGGACGAGGATAAGATATGGTGGGCCACGGGTTTTTCCTGTGGTTCCAATTCGTACACGAAGTGCACTTCAATTAAGTAAGGTTAAATTTTCTTTATCTTTTTTCTTTTTGGTGCCTTTTGTTTTCCCGCTCTTTTCTTCTTTCTTCTAGCTTCTTTACCTTGCTTTCTTTCTTCTTGTTCTCTGTTTCTCTCTTTTCTTTTTCTTTCGTTTTTTTTCTCTTTTCTTTGGTTTTCTTTTCTTCATTCTCCTTTCCATTATGGAGGCCCTTCTTTCTTGGCCCTACCCCAGTTCTCATTCCAGTTCAATTCCTCGAGCGGTTCATAGTCCTTTTGCTATTTCATTGTTCTTTGAAAGTAGAGGTGGGGCTCTTTGTGATGTTTTATGTTTCAATTGTGGGGCCTTTTTTTTGAACGTGGTATGACTTGACATCAATAGCATTGTTAGACTTATCAAATTCTCCCTCCAAATGGCTTTCTACTTTCTTTTATTTTCTCTTTGTCCCTTTTCCCCTCCTAGCAACCTAGACTTGGACCTAGACAATTTTTCCTCCTAGTAGTCTAGGCTTGAACTTTGACGATAGATCCTTTGAGCATTTTCCATTTGGGCTTTCCTTGGTCATGATTATACACGTGCATCCTTTTCATTCTTTGACAAGAGGTGTAGCTTGCTTTTTGTTTTCCTCTTGATCGCTTAACACATGACTTGTTGGACGTGACAACCTAGCATTTATTCTTATTGTCTCCTTAATGGTGTCTTTCTCTTTTTCTTCATAGGGATCAACCAACCATAGGGAGACTAAGGTGCACCTTTCATAATTCCTTTTAGATGATTGGGAAGAATTTCAAATGAAGCACTTTTTGCGGGCACAAGTGGCGACCTTGTCTTCAATTATGGGCAGGTTTTCAACTTTGTTTATTTTAAATTCTACCCCTATGGCACCCCCTTGGGCACAAACTCCCCAACACATCCCCGAATTTAGCCCCAAGGCCATCACAAACAAAGTTTAACCCTAGGGTGTGTTGAAGAATTTGCGTGTGTTGTCAGGGCTTTTGCCCCTCTTGCCCCACCTTTGGTGTCTTTAGAGATGGGTAATGTATTGTTAGTTATGCATCCACTGAACATAGACTCTTCTACTTGGATTTCTTGTTGGATTCTCAGCCTGATTCAAACTTTGAGCTTTCTGTGAACTCTTTTAGGTCAGCATTTTTACACATGTTTCATCTGTCAATTCATGGTCCTTCTGGCATGGTCTTTGAGCATCTTCGAGATTCTTTTGACCCTGAAGATTCAGGGAGTGGCTTCATTCAACTTCACTAGTTGTGTTTTCATGTGGTCTCTAGCCGCATCTTTTGGTCTATGGCTCAAGTTATTGGGGCTAGTCAGCTTTTGATTTTGGCCAAGTCTTTTGGTGGCATTCGTTTGATTGTAATGGGAAAGGTGTTCTATCATTTGGTGAGCAAAGTTTCATACCTACAGTTTCGTGATGTGTTTGTTTTTCATTTGTCACCATATCAATTTGGGGTGGTAGTTAAAAATGGTTGTGAGGCTGTGGTCCATGGTATTCGAGCCACTTTGGATGGCCATCATGATTGGGTGGTGCTTCAAATTCACATTGCAAATGCTTTCAACACCATTTCACGTAAGGTAATCTTCTAAAACTTCAAAAAATAGGGGGCAATTGTTCCAACTTTTTCCCTTTGTTTATTCTTTTTATGGCCTTCAGGTTTTTTGTACTTTAATCATCATTTTTCCTCAAGGGTTTTATCTATCATTCTTTCTTTTGTGGGCACATGGTAGGGCAACCTTCTTGCAAAACCTTTCTTTGCCCTTGTTCATTTTTGTGCTTTGCATTATTCTTTAGGGGTTTTCCTTTCATATTTCTTTTCTTCTTTAGCCAATGACACCCATATACTCGACCCAACCCATCTTGTCTCCCTCGCCTTTAATCATTGTGTTTCCCAATTAGCTTCTATGGGGTTGTTTGTTCAACCTTGCAAGTGTTCAACTTGGGCTTCATCTAACTTACCTCTTGGATTTGTCCCCCTATTGAATTTTGTTACCCTCTAATGGCATTAGGATCTTTGGCATCCCTTTAATTTTTCTTCCTTGGTTTCCTCTTTTTTGCAAAAGGTTTTAAGTAAGGTTGTTTGACATGTAAATGTGCTCCTAAAATTAAGTGACATCTAGGTGCCTTTTACTATATTTTGTTGATATTTCGCCCAAAGGCCTTTTTAAAATTTTGTTACTTCCTCCCCTTCCAATTTTTTGAAGTAAATTTGTTGTTTTTAATTCCACCCTACTAGGAATTTTTGAGAGGTTTTTGGGTCCAAGCTCATTGGAGTGCATCAGCACCCCTTTCATTCGTTAACAAGTGACTCTCCCATTTTTAGTGGAGGATTAGGGTTGATTTCCTCAGAGGTCAATGCTTTAGTTCCCTATTTGGGGAATTGGGCCTTAATAACCTTAATTGTAGTTTGACTTTTAATTAAGAAAACTTTAAAAGAGCTTCTTTACTCAATGCACATATAAAAGCTTCTTTGGAAACTTCTGTGAACTAGGTTCCCAAAAGGGTATAAATAAAAATAGGACCCTTCATTTCTTTTAGTCTGTTCAACATTAATCTTAAGCACAATCTTGCACCATTACTTTGTCATGTTCTTTTCATGTTCATGTTTGCATATGTTAGCATAAAAAAGATTTATTTTCATGTTTGTTTTGCATATCTTGTGTTCTTGTTCTTAGTCCATATGTTCTTGTTTTTTAATCACGTAATCTTGTCTTATTCTTTGTTTGAAAATTAGACTTAAACCTTTCATTTAGCCGTCATTTTTATGGTTCTTTATGTCTTTGATAAGCCCTTCCCTTTCCAAACGCATTTGAAATTAATGCAAAAGCTTTTTCCCCTAGGGGCTATAACATGTGTCACCCTTTTTGGGCAATTAGTTGAAAGTGGCATAGATCACCTTCAAGAAAATATTTTAGAAAGATTGCACGACCATTGCTTTGTTTGCATCCTTTTTTATTTACTTTCTGATTCGCATTGAACATGTTTGAAATCATGTGTGGGGCTAGTTGTGGGCACTTGGTTGTTAACACACCTAATCATTTTTTTCTTTCACCTACCTTCAAATGTTTTCTCCACCACATTGCACACTAGGTTGGGTCTTTCCCATCCTTTAATCCTTGGGGTGTCACATTACATTTGTAACCAACCATTGGAATTTATGGGATCCACCTTCTTGGGTAGGTGCACAAATGGGTGGACTAATTTGAACAGAACAAAAATCCTTGTTTATTCAAAATATTGGTCAAAATTTGGAAATTACAATTAGTTTACACTAATTTACATTGATTTTTTCATATTTTTCCACTTCATTAATGGCACATCTAGAATTTTATTTCTTTAAACATTTAAGCAAAAAAATCATAAAATATTTTTCCTCTAATATGATATGGACTAATGAAAAAATGTTCATGATTAGCCCATTCAAAAGTCCATAAGTATAGTTTTAAATTTCCACATATTATTTATTTTGTTCTTACGCTTCTTTGATATGATATTTTACTAATTTCAAATCCTTACCACACCCCATCAATTAATGGACCGTAACATAGTCCATATAGAAATGGAAATAGAGGTGTAATCCATGAGTTTTGAATTCAAAAGTTCATGGCTTTTACAATTTTTAAAAATTCATAAAATGATTTTGTGCACTATGTAGGTATTCAAGTTATAATCTTTAAACCAAATCGATTTTAATAAAATTTAAGACCTACAAATGAACATGAGCATTGCAAACATGCCCCTTGGCTACTTGGTAGACTCCAGATGTGAGTCTGAAGTGAGAATAGCGGAAGAGCAAGGAGTCGAGGCATGCTCCCTAGCTCGTAACACTTTGGGGGGGTAAAGGGGGGGGGTTGGAGCTCTAGGATGGGATTAGGAAGAATGACAAGCACTTAATCACTCACTCAGATCTGCACAAACCAAACAACAAGTTGATTAGTGCATAATTGAAGCACTTTTGGTGCTAGGACGAACCATAAACAAACTCGAACTCACAAGATTCACCACGGTTCGAACTTGGGGGAAGCCACCACCTTCCCCCTTATAGTATACTCTGTGCCTCTCCCATGAAGCCCACATCCAAATGGTTTTTTTGTCTTGGGACTCCTAAATGAAAGTCCTGAAATTGCCAAAGTCGAGACTTCTGCGACTTTGAAGCCCCATAACTTTATGCGCAGACCTCTGATTGATGTGAAGTCTAAACCAAAGTTATAGCCCTCATCGAGAGCTTTCCAACGGTATGTGGCATGCCACTTGCACGCAAGGAAATTGGGTTAATTCCCGACTTTTAGTGGTCGGGAGTCAAACTACCAATTTGATTCCCGGCCTTTCTTTTGGCCATAACTTGTGTTTCAGACATCCAAATGGGTGATGCAAGCCCATTTTAGACATTTACGTTTCAATAACTTCCCAATGATATAAAGAACTCCTTGAGCCATTGGGTTTTGACCTTCGTAATCACTCTCTGAACATTCGGGAGTCCATCACAACTCCAATTCCCAACATGGGAGTTCACTTGGGAGTGTGAGGGTTCTTTCCCTCACACTCTTTTGCACTCTCAAGGCATGAAAATGCGACTCTCGAACTTAGTCTTGGCCCGCACCCTTAGAAGTCTTTTGCCTTGGTCACGAGCCCAAAGCTAAGGTCGTAACAATTGTAATAACAATCACATGGCAATATTGGCTGGCATGATACCCAAATTGATCCACCCATTTATGCATGCACCTTCTTCGTTGTGTGCATGATGAGGAAAGGATGGACATGCATGATGTTATGTGAGATGTTTTTGTGGCCATTGTGAGAGATGTGGGTTTTCATGTTTCACAAAAGTAGACCCATGTCCTTTTGCCCCTTGCCTTACAGTCTTCATGTTGTTAAATTGACATTGTGTTATTAAACGATGGTGTTTGCACATTGACAAATGTTGTCATTGATGACCCCACTCAAATTGATTTGGTTTCATGAATTGTTTTTTTTTCATGGGGTTATGGCAATAATTTCATCTTAAGTGAAAGATGGTATTTATCGAAATTGGTTTCCAACGGACATGTTTTTCCTTCTATTTGTGGAGGTTTTCAAATGTCTACATTAGCAGGTGGATGGGTTTTTTCATCGATGTGCCAACATGGCGTGGGGAATGACAGGCATTAGAACCTCTCCTCTCTCAGTTTTGCGCTCATTTTATAAGCAGAAGGTGTTAGTGACGTTACAACGTGCACATATGGTTTCTATTTTGAAATGTGATGTTACAATAGGTGAAGGTTCTTTTAGGCTAGGTGTCCTTTCATGAGGTCCTCCCCTTTCCTTATTTGATATGATTCTCATGCCAGGAAAGGGTTTGGGAACTTGATGTGCCCTTTGTGGTTCGCCTTCCTAGGTGGTTGTTTTGTGTTCTTGGACGTGGGTCCTACCATTTTATTCTTTGTACTCCCCCCTTTTTGGGTGCTTTGATTTATTTATGACTAGGAGGGTTTCAATTCAAAGATCATACATGTACTGTTCATCCACACTTTTATGCAAACATATTGCTAGTTTCTGGTAGCTGGTAGCCACTATTGTCCACAATTGTTGGATATTAGTTGTGTGCAATCACATGAGAGTGAGAATGCTACTAAAAGGGCCTTGGTGAGTACCAAGAAAGCAACCAAAAGGGTACCGACATGTTAGAGTTATCCGAAAGTCACCCTCTGTTTCACCCCCTATCTCCTCTGCTTTCGCCCTGTATCCCCTCTTTCAGTGGTATCCGTAAAGTAAGGATATTTTATTAAATTTAGGTATGAAATGCTAAAAGTCAGCATTTAATGCACAAGGTTCGAGAGTAATTATACTAGTTGTACAGGTAGGAGCAGTGAATTTATATGTAGCACTAGTGCAGGCGCTCAGGAAAAAGCAGACATAGGATGAAACTCAGTTTACTACTAAAATTGGTGGAAAAACTAATTTGAGTCCTAGTTACTCCTTTTGTAAGATTTTCATTCCCAGTTACGTGTTTGATGCCCAATTATGCCGAAACTAGCTGTTCTCACCCCTTAATTGCCTGACTTTATGGATGACTCTATTATTTCTCTTGATTCATGACGTCAAGGTTATGGCTCCCATTGTTGACGAAAGTGGAAATCATGCTTTTGGCTTTTGCATTATTTGGTTACAAGTCTTCCATAGTTGGGTTTTAAATACTTTCTTTGTTTTGTGGCTTTGTAGTGCCAAGACTCCCAAATAGACAGACCTCAGCAAGACCACAATGTTTAGAGTTCTGAGTAATGGTACTTGAATCAATGTTGTGGAATTGTTCATTTGACCGGCTTTTTTGTTCACTGGAAGTTGAAGTGTTTTAAGATATTTGTGGCTAAACTAAGTTGGAAATTTGAAATAAACTCCAAATTTATTCCTTAACTGAGTTATGATCCACCTGAGCAGCCCATTAGTACGTGATGCACTGAGTTTCAAAAGCATTAATCCCTTAACATCAGGGCATTTGGTCCGCTTTTCAGTGTATTTTTGCCTTTCCCTGACATTCAGGGCTTCAGCTGTACGACTATGTGCTGAGATTTGTTTTGGCACCAGATGATATAGATGCTTTGGAGTCAATGTCTAAAATGGGGAACCCAGTTTGTGAACCCTCATTCCTCTTGCCTCTTTCACGAATTTTTATCAGTAAAGGGTGTATGCTTTTCCCCTCCTCTTGGAGTCAATGTTATGTTGTCCACCTTAGTTTCTTTGATGGTTGTTGTCTGAAATTGATAGTTTGAAGTTGAGTTTGAAGAGTTGATTATGTGCCAATGACTTGGTAGGACACATATGGATTTACTGAAGTGGTTTGAAACTTCTTGTGACTAAAATTGCATATTTCCATTTTGCTTGAAATCCACTTCAGCTAGTTGGTCATGTCTTCCTCACCACTTATGCAGACTAGAGCTCTTGTAAGACCACAGATCCATTGTTAACTTCTTCAAGAAATAATAAATTTATTGGCCCTGCCTTGTAAGGCAGAAATATTGTGTTTGGAATCATTATAGAGTATAGTAGCTTCAAGGGATTTTCCCCCCTAGAAACTAGGTGAGATGATTCATCTGAATTTAGTTGTTAAAATATTTATGTTCATCTTTTGATATTTTATTTTCTCTGCCACCTCTTCAAATGTGCACCCAGCCCCAAGTGACTTTGTCACCAATCCATAACTCACAAATCTAAATATGAAACTACTTTCTTCAAAAATGATTATGACACTCATCATGCACAAAAATTCATATAATTCTTTCCAAATGTGACATTGTGATTGAAAACATTCAAATACACATGTCATGACAAATGTTCGTTTTGGTTTGAAAATTTGTACAAATGTGAAAAATGAATATGAAAAGGGAATGTTTGATTTTTTTTTGAGAAAAAAATCATTAGATTTGAAAATAATTAAAAATCATGTTACGACATTTCCATATTGGTTTTGGTTTGGTAACAATTTTTTAAATGTTTAGATAGGTTCCTAGAACATGTCATCATTTAATGTGAGATCTTTTTTGGGTTCCTTGTGAATAATGTGATGTTAAAAAATGAAAAAAAATCATGATAAATTTTTTTTACAACAACATGATGATGTACATTAAAATAGATTTATTTTTTATTTTCCCCCTAGTTATGACCAATTTATCATACAATTCAATTGTTGATATTAAATTAATGGCAGGGCCATTGTGTATAGCACATCTTGTTATCATTGGCCTTTTATTATGTATAAAATGTTGCCCTAGTTTTGAAGGATTTGAAGAGACTCTAGTGGAAATGATTGATTGAGGTACTTGCATTGTGTTCCCATAATAGAAGTTTGACAGGCTTGGGAGGCCTTCTATCACATATGGCAAAAATGGGGAGCGCCCAATGACATCATTTTTTCCTGGCCTTTCGTCTTGCTTGGTGAAACTGTCTTCAAAAGAGAAGATGACCCTCCCTTGGTGAAACTGTCTTCAAAAGAGAAGATGACCCTCCCGGAGTCCAAGGGTACCATGTAGGAGGCTTCTCCTACATCAGACAACCGCTTGACATCCTTCGCAGTTTTATCCTCTACTTTCTTTGGACAGAGAGATGCCGGA
>Ga0116227_10001134_pt1 | contig 57840 bp, 38 predicted proteins | sample S1TSphgellanicum_FD_89693 | JGI IMG/M metagenome (GOLD analysis project Ga0116227, IMG submission 89693) | Host-associated microbial communities from peat moss isolated from Minnesota, USA - S1T2_Fb - Sphagnum magellanicum MG | ecosystem: Host-associated > Plants > Peat moss > Unclassified...
ATAGCCATTAATAGAATAGCCACCGATAGCCATTAATAGAATAGCCACCGATAGCCATTAATAGAATAGCCACCGATAGCCATTAATAGAATAGCCACCGATAGCCATTAATAGAATAGCCACTAATAACCATTAATAAAATAACCACCAATAACCACTAATAACCATTAATAAAATAACCACCAATAACCACTAATAACCATTAATAAAATAACCACCAATAACCACTAATAACCATTAATAAAATAACCACCAATAACCATTAATAGCCATTAATAAAACAACCACCAGTAACCACTAATAACCAACAATAAAATAGCCACCAATAGCCATTAATAAAATAACCACCAATAACCACTAATGGCCATTAATAGAACAACCACCAATAACCACTAATAGCCATTAATAGAACAACCACCAATAACCACTAATAGCCATTAATAGAACAACCACCAATAACCACTAATAACCATTAATACAACAACCACCAATAACCACTAATAGCCATTAATACAACAACCACCAATAACCACTAATAGCCATTAATACAACAACCACCAATAACCACTAATAACCAACAATAAAATAATCACTAATAACCATTAATATAATAGCCACCAACAACCACTAATAACCAACAATAAAATAACCACTAATAACCATCAATAGAATAACCACCAATAACCATCAATAAAATAGGCACCAATAACCAGTAATGGAATAACCATCAATAGAATAACCACCAATAACCATTAATAAAATAGGCACCAATAACCAGTAATGGAATAACCATCAATAGCCACCAATAGAACAATTACTAATAGCCACCAATAAAATAAGTAGCAATACCCATTAATAATCACCAATAACCCCAATAAAAGAACAACCAATAGCCATATATTACGGTGAAATAATCTATAATAGACAATTAACTTAAAGTGAAATAACCTATAATAATTTAAAATTACTAATAATAACATAAAATGAAATAACTTTTAATAGCCAAAAATAACCAATAATTGTTTCACATAATCGAAAATAACCTAAGATGAAATAACTTAAAATAGCCAAAAAAAACTTATAATAGCTGCAAATAGCCTAAAGTGAAATAATTTACAATAGCCAAAAAAACTTATAATAACCAAAAATAGCTTAAGGTGAAAATAACCATAATTGCCATAAATATCGTAGGTTGAAGTAATTTAAATTAATGAAAAATAACCATATAATAATTGAAAGTAGTTTAACATAATTAGTATTATTATATTAACAAAAATCTTACCCATTTATTAAACATTTTTTCTCAAAAAAATGGTCATTGAAATGTTATTGAATAATGATATTCAACTTTTTTTTGTTCAAATGATTCTACACTTTCAAAAGGAAATAAATGTAATTATGTACATTATTGAAATTTCAAAAAAAGTAAACTCGAATCATTTTATTTGAACAAAATCTCAATAAGATATAAATTTTCAAAGTTTATGCTTTTGTAATGTTTTAAATGAATTATTTGATAAATATAATGTAATGTAACATATTATCATAACAAGTGAGGTGGCTTGATGTTAGGGGTGTTTACTTTCATTTTAAAGGTCAAGGGATCAAACCTCATAAATGGTGTTATGTGTGATCAACAATGGTAAGTTGATTGAATATTTTCCTATTTAGTTCTTTAGAATAGGTGCCTAGGTTGAAAATCATGAAATTATCAATAATATTATATATTAAATAATTTATTTATAATTGATTTCCATGTTGACTAGTTAATTAACTAGCAAATGAATGGCTTGGTAAATTTGTATTTCATTTAAGAGTAACCTTGTTTCACTAAGTATTAGTGAAACAATTCATTGTTCATAACAACTAATTCATGTTCACTAGAGGGTTAACCAATTTCATTAGGTTAAAAAGTCCAAATTCATTCAAAATCTACTGAAACCCAGAATGAACTAGGATGCATTTTGGTGTAGTGCTTACAGAACCAAAATCAAATTTTGAAACATAAAAAAGTTCAAAGAAATTTGCATAAACTCAAAAGTTAAATGGAATGATAGTGTGTGGTGCATTGCTTTGTAACTATTCACGACTTTGCACAACAAATGTAGATGTGCACAAAAACTCAATGCACTACAATTCAACCTAGAAACTCAAGGAAGAAGTTCGAAACTTATCCTCCTATGCACAATTTTTAAGTTTGATCTTCCTATACACAAAGAAAGAAATTCAAAAGACCTAATATTGAAAATCTAAAAGTTCTAAACAATGTCCTTCAATGCAACTTTAACCTAGCAAATCAAGTTAGCTGTGAAAAAGGAACTTGAACTTTTGGAGGTCAATGTAGTAATTCCTTGGAAGGGAAGCACACAACCAATGTCAATGATAATGGCAAGGACAGTGGAATCTAAACCCACATACTTGAAACCTTAAAAACTATTTAAATTGGACCTACAATAGAAATATAAACCTTACTACAGCAAGAAACTGAATTTGAATTTGTGAAACCCAAAAGGCTACTTATATCTTACTTGTTGAGAAAATGCAAAGATAAAAAATTGTCTACTTTATTATGCTTGCACACATTTGGTATAAGGGGGTTGATTGTTTGGTGATGGGTGAATTAAAATAGATTAAAATTTCAAACTTAAAATCTTTGATCATTACATCTTTGCTTTTAGAACAATTTTTTTATTATAAAACTTTAATTGGCACACCCATTAGGTTTTTAATCATTCAAAATGGACTAAAAATGAGGAAGATATGGGGATTGAAACTAAAGAAAGGTCTAAAGCTATTTTTTCAAAAGCATTGTAGCAAATTATTATTCATCCTATTCTCGTGTTTTTTTGCATTACTCTTTTATTTCTGGCATTCAAAAAACATTTGTGGCTCTCTAGATTACATGTCCAATGACACATAAATTGTTCAATTTGGTGAAGAAATGAACAAAATATTGAAAAGTGTTTGGTGATAAACATGTGTTTGATGATAGCTATAGTTAGTACCTACCAATTTTGGTCTCAATAGTTTAGTAATTTTTTAACATTTATTTTATTTTATTTTTGGTTAAAATGTAGTAACATTTATGTTTTCTATGTGTGCAACACTTTGAATTTTTTAAAATAAGATTTAATATAATAAACCTTTAAAATATAACCATTTTATTTTTTACATCAACTTGAGAGGAGAGAAAGGGGACTGAATTTTAATTTATTTCTAAACCCTAAATTCCATAATTGGGAATTAGTAATTACTCTTTGGTAATTTTTTGTAAATGTTTTTGTGCATAATCTAGAATTGTTGATAAATAGGATAAATGCATGGGTCGTTCAAATTTAGACCCTTGGATTTAGGGTGAAAATTTAATCAAATAATGTTGGGTGGGTTTTATTTTTAAAAAATATTCGTTAATTTTAGATTTCACAAAGGACTTTGGAGGTGTCCAAAGGTGGACACCCAAACATATAAATACAAGTTTATTTTTATTTTTCAATTATGTTTTAACTAAGATTTTTTTTAATGAATATGAATTTGAAATCCAGATTGTGAAAATTGGATATGAAAATTGATTCTTATCACATTTGTGATAACCACCCTATTTGAGAACCAACTCGATTAATTTTTAAAAAAAAATGTGATACTTTGATCAATTCTCATAAGTTTTTAGTTTTTTTTTTAAGAACCAAGTCTTTTATTTCAAGTATTGGGAAAAACAAAAAACAACGATTCTCATAAAATAAAATAAAATAGTCCAACACTGGTTTTTACCAACTGGGGCCTATGCCTCAAGACATGCTCATCGTACTTCACAAAAAAAAATTAATGTGAAGAAATGTCCAATTCAAAGGTTCAATTTGTTTCAAATTGGTACTTAGGATTTTGGACCTTGGACCATTGTTGAAAATGGTGCTAAACCTCCAAGCAACCATATGTATGCAATTGGATTTTTTGGTATTTTGCAATCAAATAGTGTTTCTAGAGGTCAATTTTGAACTCAAGTTGTCTTGTGAATTTGCATGTGTCTTACAAATTGAGATTTCCGTAGAGAAAGGAAAGATCCCAAGACCCTTTTTCCACATGTAAATCTCCATTCACAAGATTTGAGCAAATGGACAAGTCATGACATATTTACCCAAACCCTTTTCATGCACAATAAAAAAATGGCTGTAAGTTATAATTAGTTGGTCATTGACAATGTTATTCAAGCATAGTGAACCATCACCAGCCACTGCACCACCATCTTGGATTGGATGGTTTATGACCAAGAAACATTTTTTTATCATATTACAATAAGACAACTGGTTTTTTAATTTCAAAAGGAACTTTTGGTCCTAATTTTAACTTTTTAAATGTTTTTGATGAAACTTTTGATCCAATCTTGGGATTAGTTCTTTGAATTTACTGAGACTTACAAATATGGTCATTTTCACAAAGAATTTAAAATTAGTTTAATTTAAAATCATGTTTAGATGCACTATAAAATCTATGTTCAATGCACTCACTAAACAATGTTTTTTTGTTTAATATTAGTTTGTTCCACTAGTCAACATAATTCAAAATAAGAATTATGTATTATTAAATATGTACATCCAATCAAATGCAATAACTTATTAAACTGTAGGTTCAAACTTTCTCTTATTATAAAAGTTGTATTTATTTACCTAGAGAACTTGAACCTATTTAAAACAAAACAACACCCCCACTCCAAGTTCTAACTCAATTCAAATTTGCAAACCTTGGGGGCCAATGTTTTAGCATTTATTAATATCCTGACATCAATGTTCTAGCATTTATTAGTATCTTGGGGCCAAACAACAAGCCAAAAATGCTCGAAGTGGACCCCAAGTTTGTTCGGCCCTGACTCCTAGTGTAAATAGGGCCTTAGTTGATCAAAAGAGAGATTAAGACCTATTACCCTAGCCTGATTAGGCACTCATAAATTAGTTTTTGAAATTATGATTTTTTTTGTTTTTGAAAAATGCTCGCCAGCCATGTATGCCCCAAGACCTGAAAGAAAAAATCTCCTCAAGCACACTGGTAGCTTCATTTATTAGTATTAAAAGACGAACTATAAAATATTATTATTATTTTTACTGCCGAACATAAATGACAAAAAATTAATAATAATAATATTAAACTCCTTGTTGCCAACCAAGACGTAGTAGGTACTACAGCACTTCTTAATGGAAGGCCAAACAAACAAGCACCCACTCCAACAACAACCAAAGAAAAAAAAAAAAAAAAAGCCTTAAATTGCGTTTTACTGTGAGGGCTGCTCTATTAAGAGGCCCATAAAGGATTTGACTGTTGTGGGTAATTGTACGTATTCATTATGTACTGTATTACTAGCCATTACGCCTTAAAGACAGGGCAGTTATGGCCATTTACGGCGCAGTTTTGGCCATGTCGTTGATTAATTACTCTCTACACATTCTAATTACGTCCTGGATTTTCGGGCTTTTAATGTACTGTACAATGCATTTTCAGGCTGGCGGAATTTTATTTAGGAAATATGGTTCAGGTTCGCTTTCATCGTCTTAAATATACTACTTAAATTTGAGTTGTAGACCTATTTTCAAGTACTTCGAACGGACACGATTTCTCGAAGTGTAATTTTAACGGTGCGATATGGCAGACAATGGAATGACACGTCATAGAGGTCACCTAGTTTCTTGTATCTGACAATTCACATGTCATCCAAGTGTCAGGAGATGAAAACCATGTATGTATATATAAACAAGGATGAAAATCCATCCACAATGAGTACAAGGCATGTCCAAGCAAATGTAAACACACCATAAGAAAACCAAAACAATCAAAACAGTAGTAGGAATGAAGTAAAAGCCCTAATGCTAAAAGGACATCCTCTAAGACAAATCAGCTAGTGATGCAAAGTGCACTAGTTGGTATGTGTGAAAAAGATGAAGAATTGTGATTACTACTTGTGGTAGCCTGCTGAAAAATCTGCCTTATTCAAACAGAGTTGAAGGATGAGTTTGGTGAGGCACTGCTCAGCATGCTCTAATAAATCTGTTTCAATAATGCCCTTGGAGTGGTGGGGGCATTCTCAAAATAAGTGCCCCCCGTGGGCAGATGCCTCTTTTGGGGAATGTCCTCTAGGGGGCGCTTATGTTGTTGGATCATGTAAGAATTTCATCCCAATATACGGTGCCTTATTAAAATAGGGTTGCAACGTGAGTTTGGTGAGGCACTGCTGGGCATGCTCTAATAAATCTGCTTCAAAAGTGTAGGATAATGCCCTTGGAGTGGGGGAGCATTCCCAAAATAAGTACCCCATTGGCCAGATGCGTATTTTGAGAATGCCCTAGAGAGGGTGGTGACGTTGTTGTTGGAGCATAAGAATTTAATACCAATAAGGTGCCTTATTAAAACAGGGTTGCAGCTTGAGTTTGGTGAGGCACTGCTGGGCATGCTTTCAATCTGTTTCAAAAGTGTAGGATAATGCCTTTGGGGTGGGGGGCGTTCCCAAAATAGGTAAGTGGCCTCTTAGGCAGATGCCTATTTTGGGAACGCCCTCAGTCAAGGGGGCATGACACTTTAATATTTTGAGAAACACCCTACTCCCAATGGCTGTATTACCCGACATAAAGCATCAGCAAGGAAAAAATTAATGAGAAAAGAGGCCAGGTGTTTAAAAAAGGGATTTGCTCATTGGAGAGACCTTTCCAAAAGCTAATCTAAAAGCAAAATGCCAGCTCGAGGTTGTGTTTTGTTTTTATGAAATGGCCTGTCTTTTTCGGAGGAAAATTTCCTCTTCTAATGTGCCCTCCAGATATAACACTAGAAATTTTCTGTCGGTTATTGAAGGGACAAAATGAACACAAGTGGGATTATTGTATTAGATTAGAGTTGCATTTTGCACTTACCATAATGACATCTCCATAATAAAAACACTGGTGTCGGTCTGTCTGAACCCTGCAGACGTACCAGTAAACTTACCTTTCCTACCATGCAATATTGTACCTGGTACTTACCTGTAGTTGTAGTTTGTAAAGACTTGCTCCGATTTCTTTTCTTTTCTTTCCCGTAACCCTCATTGATTTTTTTAGAATGTGGGTTATATTGAAAAACGGAAATTTCCATCAGACTGTGCATGCCCTTTTCTGAAACGGTGCTCAAAATAGTGTAAGACAAAATACACAATAAATTCAGTCATAGTCTAGAGCCTTACACATAAACTTCCCCTTCCCTCTTACAAATTTGCTTTGTCCTCCAACCTCCTTGGCAAAAAAATGGTGAAGAGATCCACATCCTTCATTTTCATGTGCCCCCAAAAAAAAAAAAAAAAAACAATTTAAGGTGAACGTGTGAATGTTTTTCTAAATCATCCCCTGAGACGGATGAAAGATTCAAAGAGCTAATACATAGCATAATTCAATACGCCTCATAATAGTAGTATCTTGTTAATAAATGAATAAATGCTTATTAGCCCCCAAATGGCAAGAAGTAAATCATCCATATTTGGTTTCACCGTGTGGATTCTGATAAGTAAGATTTATTTTTAAAATTATACAAGCCAGGTTGATTCCCACTCATTGGCTTGGGCTTTTAAAAACCAAAATACAAAAATAGATGAGATAACACCTATGATTTTAAAACAAGTTTTGTTGATTTTTTGACAAAAAAATTGGGAGATTTTTGTGAAAAAAATTAAAGTGTAAATTCAACTAATTTATCTTTTTTTAGGGAAAAAAAGAAAAAAATTTAAGCATAATATTGGGGGGAAAACCACTAGATAACACTGGTCCAAATTCTTAATAATCCAATTAATCAAATGGATGAGTATGATAAGTTAGGTCCTTATTCAATTTTTAAATACTATTCTATGCAAACCTATATTGTATTCTTTTATTTTATCATGGAGTTTGTATTTGCCTAAAATTCACCCTATATGACGATAAAATATATATTCTATCCTTGTGAGTTGTGAGTAGTTTTTTGGTGTCACACTTACTATTTTTTAAGGATTGCATTTTATAATCCATAAAGTATATCCTCTTGTTTCTGGTTTTTCTCTAATTTGAAATTTCTGAAAACACATGGCTAATTCCTTCAATTTTAGGAAACATTCCTGTGCTAATGCATTAGCTGACCCAAAAAGGCATTTCAGAAATTTCAGAAAATGTATTTGGAGGGTACATTACAATCTATCTATGAAGCAAGGTAGTTTGTTTTGTTTTGTAACTATGAGATCTGCGAAACTTAGGTGCTTCAGATTGTGTTCTTGGTATCTTTCGAAAGCTCTTCATGAGGAGGGGTGCATTGGCTTGGTTTCATGATGTTTTCACTTGCGATGTAAAAGTTCTTGAATGTTTAATGATTTTTTCACTGAAAATTAAATTAAATCATAACTGAAAATTTCAGGATGTGCCTTTGGTGTTGTTGGAAAGATCTTAAGGAGCAGGATTTAACGGAATATATTTTGTAGGATTTGGACTTAGGATGGGAGGTAAGGTAGCCTAAAACCTAGTCATAAGCAAAAACACCTTAAAACCCACTAGGTTGAGCTTTTTACTAAACCCAACCAACCTTGGGTTTTCCTAGGTCAAGCTTGAGGCCAGGTTGACAAGTTCCTCCCCGCCACCCCACCGGCTGAGTACCCAGATCTGGCCCCAAACCCAAGTTCAAAACCTAGACCCAACCAACATTGGTCAAGACCTTTTTTTCCTCCTTTTGACATGTAATTGTTAAAACATGTGGCTAAAATTATTTATTCAATAATTGTACTGGGTTTCCCTGTCATCAATATATATTTTCTATTTTTGGGGGCTTGTTTGTGTATTTTTGTTGCTCTTGTTGTCTGAAAATTGTGATCAAGTGACCTCCATTCAATTTAAGGTTAGTGTTTTAAGTTCCATGGTTTTGATAATGACTTTTGGGCAAGAAACCTTAAGCCCCATTGTGTTGTTAATTTACTTATAATTCTTGTAGTATGGTAGTCCTTGACAAAGAGAAAAGGTCCCCAACTCATCTTGAATCCCATAGTTCTTGAGAGAGCATTAGCAAATACATTTTCATTGGCCAACCAAAATCATTGTATGGAATGCGAGAAGACTTAGTTGCAAGTCATGTTTTACAGAGTCTTTTCAAAACCTTATATGCTGAAGTTAGATTTTTTTAACTATATAATTAAATTGTGGGTGCATGGGATTTTTTTGTTTGAATGTTGCAGGATCCGTTGATCTTGTCAATGCACTAATTATGTGTTTTATTTTGTGCTCTGCTTAAACAATTGATCCAACAATTCTTACTTTACAAATTGGTGTCAAAAATGTGTGATTGCCTATTTCAAAATTAATGGCATTACAACCATAAGAAAATATATGTAAATGCCAAGCCTTATGAGATTGTCAAGAAGTATGAAGAAGTAACCAACAAGGTTAATGGCCCCTCAAAAGACAACATGCAAAAAAATAAAAATTGGAATCATTCTAGAAACACCATATATTTTTGGTGTTTAGATCCTTTAAAACAAGAAGAAATAGGAACAATAATCATCATTTTAAAAAGATCTAGCTCTCTTTGTCACCAAGAACTATTTACCGATTTGTGTGATTGAAATTGTATGGCTATAAAAACTAGGGTTACAATTGTATCCTTGGCTAGGTTTAGCATCTATAAGAATTCGCAAAAGAAATTATGTTTGAGCTAATTCCAAAAGAGGCATTATATGTGTTGTTTGCCTTGTTTGGATGCTACACAATAACAACCAACTTTGATATTTATATGTCAAAAGGAACCCATAACATTTTTGTATTCGTTGTGAACTTTACGAATGTTGATTAGCGACCCAAACACATAACTATTGAATTGTTTGAAATTAGTAAAACATCAAGTAACATCTTAATAATCAATTTCAAGAGTTACTTAAGAAATATGATTTGATTTGAAATTTTAATTTTTTGTATGTGAGGATAAGGGTTCATATTTGGGAACCATGAAAACTACTTTGAAGTTTGTCATCAATTGTAATAGGTTGGAAGAAGCTCTTCAAGGCTCCTATTTTGAGCATTGCATGTCAAAGACATGCCTATATAACAAATGGCAAATGTGAACAAGAATGAACCAAAGGTGGTGTGATAAGATCCCATAAATATTTTTTTTGTAATGTATTTTTACAATGCCAAAAACCTATAATTGTCAAATGTTCATTTTCAAAAAATAAAAATAAAAAATTCCCAAAAGATCATTAAGGGCCACCATTTAATGCATTTCAAGGTACAATGTTAATGAAAAAAATATAGGAATTTCACAAAGATCATGTTGTAAAGGACTTTGTTGTTTTGCTTCATTCTGGTGTTTCTAAAAGTCCATTAAAATACATTTGATTTCATTTACATGTAATTGAAGTTTGGGTGGAACATAAGTGTTGTTCATTGAAATTTTTTCATATGCATAACTTTTATGGACAATTTCACTAGTATGGATATAGATGGAAAAGCCCCAATGTTTTATTTAATCATTTTAATAAATAAAACCCCCCCCTCACTAACTACAGTTATTCAAAGTGTAGAAATTGAACCATTTTTAAATAAATGTGTGCTCAATTTATCACATAGGCATTTGAACTTGAAGGGATGCAAAGAAATTACACAAATCACAACTTTTACTAGCTTAGGTGCCTTGCCTATGTTAGTTTTTTTGCCTAGGTGTTTTGTTTAGCTTAGGTAGACCTACCTACCTGTGTATCTATCTAAATTGTATCTACATATTAAATTAATTTTTTATTCATTTTGATTGGCATTTTGATTGATAGTCAACTTGGACATGTTGAAATCAAATGGTCTAATATGATTAATTGGTCAAATTGGCAAATGTCACAATTTAGTTTTGTTGCACCCATTTTGTTAGTAAAAAAACCATGATTTGTAATAATGTGTTTTGTTTCATGATTTTATGTACACTTTAGTTTGTAAACACCCCAAAGTAAATGAAAAGGTTCATTGTGAATTTGATGAAGTGTCCATGAATTCAACCCAAGAATTTTTTTAAAGATGTACAACATGGCCCAAGGAATGTAGCAATGGACAACATGAGTGACATAAGGCATGTGTTGATTCTAGGCTAAAGCAACAAAAATTTAGCATCTTGATGATCATGAAAACTAAGTTAATTTTCTAATATAAATTTAACTTTTCACATTTCATTTGTAATTTATGTTCATCTTTTGTTGAATTGTTTTCATGATTTACCTTCCATGTAATTAGGGGTTTATAATGATAAATGGGACCATTCTATTAGCTAAATTTGCATAAATAAAATGAAAGAGGCAATTCAAAAGCAATATATCCTCTCACATTTGTAAAACCTCATTTCTAAAACTATAATTTAGTACAAATATTTGTTAGTTTAGAACTAAATATTGTTTTGAAGATGTAATATTATATCAATCAACAATTGCACTTTGTCCTATGAAGTCATGAAACATGTGTTCACCTTATTAATCATGTTTCACCACAATTAATAAGGCAAATGGTTGAAGTTTTGATGGACATCTTGTTTCTTGTTGTTTTTGCTTGCACTTTAAGTCAATTTCAAAAACATTGATTTTTTAGTGATTCATTCATCACTATAGTTACATTAAGTTTTTAAAGTTTTAGGAAAAAAATATTCATTACAATATATAAAACAAGTTACAACATCATTGGTAATTTTAGTTTGGAATAATTGAAGGTGAATTTGAAATTGATGTTATTGCTAACATGAATGAAGATGTGACATTTGTTTTGGATCACTTGTTGTTTTTCAAGTTTTGAAAGACTCACAATATGTTGTATCTTGTGCATATGTTGGATTTGAAATACAAATTAGGTTTACACCTTGTTTCTTCTTCCATTGGCCAAGAACAAGCATTGCATAAGACTATGATAACAAATCATTTTATCCTTTTCTATTTAAAAAAAAAACTTTTCCATCTTATTTCACATTTTTGAAATGGTAAGTTCTAGCATTAAACTAGCCAAAGGATGTGTCAATCAAGAGCTCTTTCTTTAAAAAAGGTAAATCAAGTTGATATTGAAAACATCAAATGCCATTTGTAGTGGCGAAGCAAACATGAACTTGTATTTCCAAGTATGGCTCATGTACAAAACCTATTCTTGACATTGTGGGCTTTCATATTGAAATTGAATAAATATTTTTGTTGGCTTTTTATCATTGACCTTTTACACACTTTGTCAATGCAAGCCCCAAATAAACAATATTAATAGGTTGACTTTGGTGAACAAAAATTGGTTCATTGATTTGAAAGTTAGTTATTTTGTTGCCAAATTCATGACAAAGGTCATTGACCAAGAGTTAATACGCATAGAAACACAACATCAATACATCTATTGCATAAGATCTAAAACTAGTTATAGTAGCAATACATGCATAAACAATGAAGGCATTCAAAAATAAAAAAACAAGATGAAACTTAAATTACCACTAAATTTAGTGGTAAACTGAATTTCGCTCCCCATTTGATAACAATTTTTTTTTTTATTGTTCTTTTAAAAATATCACCTTGCTTTATGACCTAACGCATGGTAATGGTGGTGTATTGCTTTTACTTATGGATATCTCTAATATTGTGTATAAAGTTTTCAAAAGCATGTTCTAACCAAGGTTTTTTTTTCATATTCTGAATATCACACATTGATGATGACAACTTTTCAAAAAAAATTGTTAAAAAAAATATGCAATCAAAATGTGATGACTAACTACCCTATGATCAAAAACTATGTCTAAATAACTTTTGTCAAATTTTTTTTTAAAATCTTGAAAAGTGTTGTTTTTTTTCAAGACATTATGAGAACAAGTGACATAATATTCCCATTTTTAAAAAATAAAAAAGCCAAGATGCAGAAATTCACCACAAAAAATCACGGATTCTAACTACTAAAAATAGATAGTAGTTAGAACTACTAGTTCCTTTTTGCTGTACAATGTCTGGCATTTCAACAACCTGTCAAATTCTTCTAAATCATCTTGATAACCACCAAACAATTATACCATTACAAGGTTTTGAAGTCTAAAGAATGATCATATTTACATATCTATTCTTAGCAATTGAATGTCCATTCTTGTAATGAATCTCCAAAAACATTTCTATGAAAGAACCCAAACTGGTGAGGTCCTTTGAAAGGAAAAAAATAAAATTATATATATATATGTGGAACCTCTGGAACGTAATAATACATGTTCCTTGGGGACCAAAACCCAACAAGGTGCTTTGAAAGGACAAAATTTTCATTCTTTGGAACCTTTAGAACTTAAAAATACATGTTAATTGGGAGCCAGAACCGGCGGTTATTACAGGTTCAAATAACCACCCAAACACTGGTACTGACACCCAATGGTGAGTGAGAAGAATTTGGATGAAATCAGATGATAAGATCCCATAGCTAAGCAAGCAACCAAGCAACTAATCATCTCACTAATTTTTGCTGGTTGTCAATGGTGATACAGATCTAAAACTAAAGAGATTTCTCTATTCTCATGAGAGTTATTATCATTATTATATGTATCCAGAAGACAACAACTGAAGTGAACAAAGCATCACAAACACGCTGGCCCTGCCAATATTGTACATCTACCTACTGTGTCCACACTGTGAACACCAAAACAATCCATTCCAATCTAAACAGTCTAAATACTTTCACCAAAGAAACCGGTTCTCCTCGTGTGAAGCTGGTTCTAATAAGGTAAAACTTCCAAAAGTTGGATCCAATGCGATAGTCCCTGTCTCTGTGGGGGCAGGGCCCAACAAACTTGACAAAATGACATTTTATTTTATTTTTGGGGGTAGTGTAGCACCCCTGCCCGAGCACATTGTCCAGCATTAAAATGGTCCAATTTTTACTTTCTTACCATTATACCTGGCTGGTAGCTGGTCGGGTAACTGCTGGGTATCGTGGTAGAAAAGTCAAAAAACAAAAACTAACATGGGCATTTTTGAAAAGTGAAACGCCCCCAGACGCAGGCAATTTCACTTTTTGAAGCAGATTTTGTCGAATAAGGGTGCCTGCACTAGTGTTGAATAAGGGTAACTACACTAGTGGAAATTTTTACGTCAATGTGAATCTGCAACTCTCTTCCTAATTCCCATCCTGCTGCATCTGCCCAAATTCTAGGAATTCTAGAAGATATTGCCCGAAAAAAAATTTCAATGAAATTCTAGAACATAATTCTAGAATTCACAATCTTCAGCCACTTTTGTGAAATGAAGAAAATCAGAAGAAAGTCTTCTTTTTTAAAAAAAATCACTGATCCAGACAAGGTATGCTGGTATGCTCCAGAAATTGGGGCAAATACAGTTCGCCTTCAGCATCAGGACAGCTTGTGTACACAGTTCACAATCTCCCTCTATAGCTTTAAAAGGAGGAGGAGGAGTCATGCAATGGCCCCACAACCCAATCTGGAACCCAGTCTGTCTGCATTGCAATCCCATTTGTTGGATGGTTGCCAACTTGCCACAAAAGAGAAAAGGTATTGCCAAAAACAATCATTTCAATCTAAGTAAGTTAACTCTTTGCATCTTGAAAGGCTACAGCTTGGAGCTAGTTAGAGGGAGATGAGGGAGCTGAAAAAACTAACTCTCAGCAGAAGAAGAAGAAGAAGAAGAAGACATCAAAAGCTTGGAGCTATTGAGGGAGATGAGTGAGTTTGAAAAAACTAACTCTCAGCTCTCAACTCCCACCAGAAGAAGAAGACATCAAAAGCAATTGTCAGTTTTGGACAAATTCACATAATGCAAACACAACTGACACTCTTGTCTGAATACCCGAAAATACCCATGAGTAGAGAGGAGTTTTATGATGATGATGTTGATGATAGGTGATCGATATAGGGACCGACCAAACCCAATGGAACTCTGAGAGAAAACTGTTGGGGATACAGTGTACCTGATCAAAGAGAAGAGTGAGAGAGGGTACTTAGTACCTACCCATCATCCTTTTTATGCATCATTCATTCTCTTTACTTTTTGTGCTCTTCCCAGGGAAAAGAAAACAAAAAAAGAAAAGGCTGCCAACTAGAAAAGGCTCTGAACTGGAAAGCAACTTTCAGTCAGTGATTTGGGCCTAATCCAATTGGAGATAGCTTTTTGGGTGTTGCACTTTCTGGCTCTTTTGAGTGGGATATTTTTTAAAGTTAGGTTTTGCTGCTTTTATGACAAAACCATTGCATACTTGTCTTCTGGATATGCATGTATTTTGGATATCGTTTGTTTGAAGTGTGAAATTTACCCTTGAAGCTTAGGTAGTGGATGAACTACTAGCATACCCACTCTTGGCATGATAAAAATCACCTCCCATCACCACGGTGGACTTATTGCAAGCAATCGATTTTTGACATGAAGAATACTGCCTAACTATTACAGGCGGTTGATTTTTGACATGGAAAGATTTTGACAACTAGTTTGAGCTAACTTGATGTCCCATAAATTCTTCCTTTTTTTTTTCTTATTCCTATGTACTTTTTTCAAACCTATCGTGTGTTTAAAAATAAAGTTCTCCAGGGTTGTGTCAGTTTTGGGCATTTGTTGAAATGGGACCAAATAACCGGTGGTCATTAGAGTGGGTGTTTAAAAGAGAGAGAGAGAGAGAGAGATATATATATATATATATACACACATCCATGGTTCTCAAAAGATCAAAAGAACTGATTCTGATGAATAATCACAGTTCTGAAAATATGATGAAACCAGTCAAATAGCCTTCTCTAAAATTGCTGCTTCTTTTACTTACTGGTTGCTGCACTACCTTGGCAGCTTTGACACTAATTATATTTTTTCAGAAATTCTGAAAATATTTTTTAATGATTTTTTTGTGAAGGAGAATAATGAAATTCTCTTTTTTTTTAAATTGAGAATTTCAAAATAAATTTATTTTTGACAGACAAGTATTTCATGAAAATTTCCAGTTATTCGATGCCTGTTTGAAAACTAAAAAAGAATGTCTAAAACAAAACAAAAAAAGGCAGAACTGAAGGTTCTTTAATTTCGAAAATTTGAAACAACCGGAGGTTATTTAAAATTTCCAAAATAACCCACAAACACTGGTGAAAACTGAGAACCCACCATATTTTCCAGTTGGTAAAAGCTACAAAATATCTTGTTTCCAAGAATAGATCAAAACCTCCAAGTCCACATTCCTGTGTTAAATATAACACCATGAACAGACCCCACTCAAAAAGGTGAAGGTATCAGGGGTGGGTAGCTACTTCACCATGGCCAACTGTGAGGTTAAGCGAGAAGAGAACCCCAAGGATCCAGCACCCATGTAAAGGTGAAATATACACATGTCACTCTTGGAATGGATTCTTCATGGAAGTGTGTATAATTGACCCTAATTTGCTTAAAGAAGAGGGAGAGACAAGTAGGTAGGGTAGACTCCTACTACCTAGGCTTTCCTTCGGGTGGGAGTGAGGGGTAGGATCTTAAGCTCTGTTGTGGTGCAACTTGCAACACTTCATTGTTTGAGTCTTGACCTTAGTCAAAAAAGTCCCTAATGCATTTGGAAAGCAATTGCTTTTTAGACTCCTGACAGCCAAGCAAATGACTATTGTATGTACATGATACAAATGTTGTATATTATCGGTTGCACGTATTTAGAATGTTAACCATTTATCAAGGTTTCTTTTTGGGAGGGGGGAGGGAGGAGACTTTTGAGGGCTGTCTGAAAATACTGGCCTGTGGTGAGCCCACATTGCCCCAGTTTGTTCCCAATCATTTCATAATGCATTCTCATGATAATGCAACAAGTTTTGGAACTGGGGTTCTAATGTTAACTCACTTTCACCTGACACCATTATGCACAAACTTCAACATATAGTTTCCAGTTAACTAGAACTGGAATGCATTTGCACTTCGAATTGACACAAGAGTGCTGCGAATTGACACAAGAGTGCTGTAAATTGACAATGTCCCACCAATAGATGATGACACTTGGGTCCCAATTGGTTGGTTGTCTCCTGATCGGTATGGAGACCATAAGCTCATGTAACATAAAAACTGGGGCACATACATGGAAGCCCTAAATGTCAAATCAACATCCAATTAATTAACATACAACCAGCAACATTCACCTTTATTAGGTAAGTAAGGTCATTAAGAAAATTTCTAACAGCCAATGCTATCAAATACAAGATAGTCTAATTTAAAATTACAATTTTCTTGAGGTTAGATTGCTTTGATCTCACGAGCACGAGCACCATTGGCCATTTTAGATTGTTCTCAATGTGACTGACCAAAGGACTCCTTTCAACACAAACGTCTTCCCCAAAACCCACATGAATAACATGAAAGCACTCAATCCCAACATCCCACACAATAGCAACACTAGAGTGAAACAACTTGGATTGACACATAACCAACAAATTCCCAAGGACACACGGATCTTGGAACACACGTACATGCAAAACAAGATATGAGTTTGACAAAAAGAGATGTTGCCCATCAACAACCCATCGCAATGACATTCCGAATTCTTAAAACAACACCCCTTATGGAATTCCCAATTCATGGGTGCGTTTTTACAAGACCATGATCCACGTTCAAAGAGTTGACAAAATAGACAATGACAAGGTACATTGAAAATCCATAAGGCTGCTCTCAAGATCTCTCAATTCATCATCACACCCTGATCATCAACTTCTAAACGAAAACAACATGAACAAGTTCTACCTATTGAGACACAAGGTGCAGTGAAAATGTCTTTACTCAAATAACAAAAACCTACGCTGCAAAAAACTAACACACAACCAATGCCTCTTCAACTACACCAAACATCATTTATCTTCTTCATAGATTTCCTGAGCTTCTTTCCCTTTTGGCATTCAAACAATGCTTCCTTGTTCTTATGTCCATCAAAACATCCTTGCAAAACTAACATCACCACCAAAAATGCACCCAACCAACAAGCAGGTGCCATCGAAATTGAACAAAGAAAATAGCCATAACATGCATACAAACAAATGAGAAAAAAAAAAAAACTTGAACATTTTTAGCTTACCATCAACCACCCACTACCCTATCGTTTTTTGTTTTCAACAATTAACAACACGACCTTATAATCATTAGGGTTTCATCCCATAAGTGTAATAACTCCCATATAATGTAAACTAAATCCCTCAGTTTTCATGCATAAAATGCAATGTGAAATATTTATAAGTCTCTTCTAGGCCTATCCCATATCTATTCTTCTTTCCCTTTGATCACATAGATTCTACCCCCCTTCATCATGGTCCATAAAACCAACCCATCAAGATATTTCACAAAGAAAAATGGTCCCTCCCAACTGGAAGCTAGGGATTTTTTCTTCCTTGGTTTCTTCATCTTCACAAACATAATCCTTCCTTAAAACCCAAAAACATTCACTTCCCTTTATGAACAACATAAAGCCTGATTCTACCTTATTTGAGCCTAACAAATATTGTTAATAACCTTGCCATGCATCTTGGCAATAAGTTGAAGCTTGATGATCATCTATTCAACCATGATTACAAGATCTTCATCTATATCAAAAGTTTGAACCAATGGGCTAAGAATTGTCAGCCTTCAATCTTGGCATTTGTCCAGTCAACAGCATGTGAGGAGAAAACTTAGTGTTAGCTTGAACTCCGTAATGATAACCAAACAAAATCCTAGGCAATTGTTCATCCTAATCTTGTGCATGTTCAAAAGTAGCAAAAAATACTACAAGACCATGTTTTAGCGTGTTAATCAATCTCTCAACCATTTCGTTGCACCTAGGCCATTGAGGTGTCATGTATTGATGGGCAATGCCATAATTCTTACAAAGCTAATCAAACTCAATGGACCGTTCAATGCCATTGTCAATCAAGATGTACTTAAGTACCCCAAACCTACATATAACCTCATTCTCCAAAAACATTGTAGTAGTTTCTGCATCATGATCCATAACTGCCTTAAACCTCACACCATTTTGAGTAATGGTCAATAGCCACCAGCACATACTAGTTGCCATGCTTGGTCTCAAGAAAAAGTCCAACTATGTTAAAAGTTACTTTGAAAAATTGATCCCAAATGGGAATGTTTTTGAGCTCAATAGGTTCTAATCTAACACTCCTAGTTCTTTTGACCAATTGACAATTTTTACAAGTGCGAACAACTTCCTTGACCAATTCTGTCTTGTTATGCCAAAAGTACTAACTCTTTATTTGTACAAGAATTGTTCATTCCCCAAAGTGTCCAATTTCATTATGTATGTCCATAATGATTTGCCTTCGTTCTTCAAGTTTTGGTACAACCAAACCTTTGAACATCAAACTGTCATTATTCTAGTAATAGTATAAAATGTGTTTGCCAATCCTTGATCTTTCCCCTTCATCACAATCAATTGGGATCTGATTCCCATTTAGAACAGACAAACATAATTCATCATCCCATATTTCCATGTTTTTAGCATACTCCTAATCACTGTCAACCTCTAAACCCTTATTGCCTTCAACTCCATCAACCAAAACTTGAGCTTCATCAACCATATGCTAATGGGTGTGCACATCCCAAAGTTTTTGCCTCTTCCTCTTCTATTCATTTGCTCCATGTCTAACATCCACCTCTCCATGCCTTCCTTCATGTTGTTGATAACAAGTATTTCAACATCTGTGTGTACTTCATCCTCATCACTTCCACCTGATTCCACCATAAACAAATTATTTAACAGTCCTTAACTCCTTAACTGTTGCAGCACAACTCCTAGTTTTGAACTTCTTCACCCAATCCAAATGGTCTTTGCTAGTGTGGAACTAAGCCCCACTAGTTTGCAATCTTGAATTTCTTCAATTAAATATTTCCACTCATCAACCACATCAACTGGATTATGGCTAAGGGCACCAATGTTTATGTGTTTTTCTCTTGCTTGATGCACAATCTTGAAGCTAAAATCTTGTAATGTGTTGAACCACCTTCCCCTTTCTATCGTAAGCATCTGAAACATTTGCCAACCACTCAAGTGGTTTGTGATTAGTTCTAAACGTAAAATGATTGCAGTACACATACTACTTGAAGTGCATTATCCCCCAAACCAGCGCATAGCACTCACCTTCCATGGGGTGGAACTTCTTTTGAACAAGAAACAAACCATTGCTAGCATATGCAATGAGCTATTCATTCCTCCCTTCCTTTTGTGAGAGTATTGCCCCCACCTTTCGAGTGGACCAATCAACATCCAAAATGAATGCTCTTGAGAAGTTTAATTGAATAAAGATTAAAGTAGAAACCAATGTTGTCTTCAACAAATCAAAAGCATCTTGGCAGTTATGATTCCATTTGAAAACAAATATCCTTTTTAGTTAGGTCAAACAATGGCATGGCAATCCAAGAGTAACCCTTGACATAATCCTGGTAGTAACCTATCAGCCCCAAGAATGTTCTAACATTAGTAACTAATGTAGATATTGGAAAGTCTATTACAACCTTAATATTTTGTGGGTCTAGTTGTGTGCCATCACAACTGACCACATGCCTTAAAAATGTCAAACTAGTCTTAGCAAATTCACACTTCCTAGGATTAAGTTTGAGGTTGATTTCCCTCAACTTTAGTAGAACAAAACGCAAGTGCTCTGAATGTTACTCTTAGCTATGGTTGTGTATGTTCAAGTCATCCACAAAAACCTTCAAGAACTTATCCAGAAATTCACCAAATACTTCAATCATAGTCCTAAAAAAAATATTGGTGGCATTTTTCATGCCAAAAGGCATAATTGTCTAGTCAAATAATTTTGACTTAATCATTAATGCAAATTTTCGAATATCTTCAAGGGCCATTTTAATTTGCCAAAATCCAAATTGCAAATTAAGGGCAAAAAAATATTGAGATTTATTTAATTGGTTCAAAACATCTTCTACTAGTGACATTGGAAATGCATCTAAGCATGTTTGCAAGTTTAGTGCCCTATAATCTCCACATAAATGGCAGCTACCATCCTTCTTGATTGGCAAAGTCACCCTACATGCATGTTCAGAGGTACTTGGTTTCATTTTTCCTAGCTTAACAAGTGCATCAATTTGCCTTTTCAATTCTACTTCCTCCCAAAAAGATAGTTTCCTTTTTGCAAGGAAGAGCCCTATCTATCAACAACATGCTTTCTAATTTTACAACATCCCAATTCTCCTTTGTGTCAGGCAAATACATCTTGAAATTGCTCCAACAACTCCCACAACTAGTTGGTCTTCTCTTGATCCAACTTAGGACCTATTTGAATTTTGGCCTTAATTTCTTCCCACCTCATCTTTTTAGGACTTTTTTTTGCTTTATATCCACATCTTGAGTCTTGGTCTCAATATTTAAATGAAATATATTATATATTTTTGAAGATTTTTTAAAGGTAAATTGCACATTCCTCATGTGTTCATCTTGCTCAACACATTTTATCCAATCTTCATAGTCATCAAAATCAAAAGTTTTTCCAAACAATACATTATTCTACCATAATCAAATTCATGATCTAATTAGGTCTTTCCTTATGTATAAAACTTTCAAAACCATTGTCATTCAAATCTTCTAATGCTATCAACTGGTTTTTCAAGAACAATATGTATTATTCATCTTCTATTGTAGCTTTTAGATCTTCCTAAGATTCATCAAATGAACTATTGTTGGTATCATCATTTGATAATATCTTGTCATGATTTTGTATAGAAAATGCCCTTTTATTACCTGGGCCTGACATCCAATGCCCCATAATTTTAAAGTTTCACCTTGTTCCTCATCATCAACATCATGATTCATGTCCTTGACTAGAGGCAACATGTTTACCATGTTCAATGGCAAAATTTGGATGTTATTTCTTGGGCCTTATTTAACTTGGATTAGTCCTCTCTCCACATCAACCACTGCACCTATCTTGATGAGAAAATCCAATCCCAACAAGATGTTGTAACTATTCATATCAACTATCATAAATGTCATCAGGAAATGTACATCGCCTACCCTCACAGGTAATTCACTAATTTTACCCAAAGCTTGAATCACAACACTTGATGTTATTTCTTAGGATTTTGATCCAAAAACTAAATGTATGATACCTAATTCACCCACCACATCTGCCGACATTACAGACATGGATGCCCATGTATCCACCAGTCCTTCCACTAAATGGTTGCTAATTTCAACCAAGAGGTGAAGGGTCTTATTGTGATGGTTCTTGTTTACACTAATCCTTCTTACTACCACTAGTCCTTCAACCTTTGTTAAATTTATTGACTTCAAGTTTTCATCGTGGTTCTTTTTAGCAAACTTGACTAAGCTTTCCAAGGACTCCAACTCCCCTAGGATAACTAAAATAGTCTCCATGGGAGATAATGAAAATTTCCCTTTTATGAAATGAGTTAGGATCTTGGATCTAGCTATAGGGTTTTTGTCTACATTAACATGTCCAACTCCGTGATCATCAACTACTTCTTCCTTAGTTGATTCCATAGGTAAGCATCTCCTAGGAATTCTAGCTCTTGTGAAAATATCATGCTTTGTGCCACATAGATGATTCAACTCTTCCAAAGTGACATCTTCATCATTGACCAAAACCTCTAAATAATTATTGGCAATAGATGGCATCTTGCCATCTTTTCCATGTTTCCATCATTTGTCCTCTATGTGTCCCATACCAGAACAATATCTACACTTTACCACACAATTTTCCATCTTATGTGGTAGACCACACTTAGCACATTTTAACTTCAGGTCTCCAATATGTGGATAGGTAGTTGCGATGTGATCATTAGTTCTACAAATTTAACACATGGTAGAATTGTTGGTTCTGGATGGTATTGTTTTAGTAATAGAAGACGTCCCTTTAAAGGAATTAATAAAAGATTCATTCAAAGTAAAAACTTTGTTCTCCAACAACATATCATTATGCATCCCTTCCTCTTGTTATTCCTTAAGAGGCTCAAATGGTGTCTCACCTAGCTCACCAAGAACTCTTTCAACATCTTTGGTAGTTTCAAGAATCTCCTCCACATTGGCATACATTTTTACATGCATAGCTTTTTTATTTTTGGCCACAAATGAATTAGAAAACACCTTTTTTATTCATCATCCTTTATCATGCTTCTTCTAAACAACTTATTTAGTCTATCAAAGTACAATTGTACTTGTTGCCTAGGCTCCTACTTGATAGAGTCCATTTTCACACTTAGCTCATCAAGATCCACAACCCTAAACTTTTGGTGCATGTTGGTCTTCATTTCATTCTAATATGCAAGAATAGGTTATAGTTTCTTAAACCAATCCTTAATTTTACCTCACATATCTAGCTTAACAATCTTAAATAACTTCACTTCATCGTAACACTGAACTTTAGATGCCATCTCTAATCTCTTTATCTAGTCCAAGATGTCTTCAAATTCCTTTCCCCAAAATAGTTTGTCCATACCTTAAGATTAGTCATGATGTTTAACATGTTTAAGTTACTACCTAGGTTTGAATTATATCAAGGATAAACACATAAATCTACATAGTCTTTACTTTCTTCAATCCACTAGTGTGATCCATCTTTGTTAATCTCTAGCATTTAGCTCACCAACTTGGAAGTCACACTTGCGTGTTCTACTCTTACCAATCTATCCCCTGGTTGAAACCATTTTTCCATTCTAGGTTTGAAGATTTTGACGCATTTATTTGAGCTTATAGGTAAAACTGGGACCCAAATGTGTCCAACATATGGAGGTGGTTTTTCAACTTCTAAATAAAGAAACTTAAATGGGTAAGAGTTAAATGTTTTATTTGCAGTAGGTTTCTTGTTTCTTGAATGGCTATTACGTTCCATCCCATCATAAATTTGAGTATTTATATCCCAAATCACAATCCTTAAATCTTTGTAAAGTTCATCCCTTGCTCCTCTTCAATTTCCATGGCAAGAATATAACTACCTGTAATCTTACTATTGAAACTTATCTCATTAGCACCTACATAGACCCAACTCAACAACCCTTCGCCTCTCTTGCATAACTTCCAACTCAAAAAAACAATAGTAGTTCCAAAAAACTCCAACATAACTAATAAGTCTCGTTCCCTAAATTCATCATTGTGTTTAGGTTTGAAAAACTTTTCACATCTTCCTAACAATGATTATTCTATAAGGAACCAAATGTTTCATAATCTAGAAATATTATTAGGGATTTCATGAGACCTATAGGATTTTTCATTCTTAATGATAGGGCCATCTAGACACATAAAATAACCTAGAATTATAAATAACCTAGAATTTCTGGTGTTGATGAGGACCTAGCTCTAGTCATCATATGATACTCACAACCATATTGCTGTTCAAATGTCAAATCTAGACAAGGCAACACCAATAACAAGATATCCTTGCTTTGCTTCTCTAGGATCAAACCCTATTATTTCAACTATAGCAAAGCAAGATATGTAGATCACCAAGGTACCTAGTGGTGGATGTCCTTCAAAGTTATGTTGATCAAATTATGAGATTGTGGTTTGATTATTCATAGTGGCAGCGATGTGCTTCCATCACCACATGGTTATGCCAATCTCCCAATATGTTCGTAACTAACTTTATTACCAAAAATTGGGGCACATTCATGGAAGCCCTAAATGTCAAATCAACATTTAATTAATTAACATAAACCAACAACATTCACCTTTATTAGAAAGCCAATGCTATCGACTACAAGATAGTCTAATAAAAAACTACAAGTCTTTTAAAGTTAGATTGCTTTGATCTCACAAGCACGAGCACCATTGGCCATTTTAGGTTGTTTTCAATGTGACTGACCAAAGGACTCCCTTCAACACAAACGTCTTCCCCAAAACCCACATGAAAAACAGAAAGCACTTAGTCCCAACATCCCACACAACACCAACACTAGAGTGAAACGACTTGGATTGACACACGACCAACAAATTCCCAAGGGCACATAGATCTTGGAACACACATACATGCAAAACATGATATGATTTATGAGTTTGACAAAGAGAGATGTTGCCCATCAACAACACATCATAATGACACTATGAATTTTTAGAACAACACCCCTTCCGGAATTCCCAATTCATGGGTGTTTTCTTACAAGACCATGATCCACGTTCAAAGACTTGACAGAATAAACAATGACAAGGTACATTAAGAATCCATTAGGCCACTCTTGAGATCTCTCAATTCATCATCACACCCTAATCACCAACTTCTGGACAAAAACAACATGAATAAGCTCTGCCTATTGAAACGCAAGGTGCAACGGAGATGTCTTCGTTTCAAATAACAAAAACCTACATTGCAGAAAACTAACACACAACCAATGCCTCTTCAACTACACCAAACATCACTTATCTTCTTCATAGATTTCCCAAGCTTCTGTCCCTTTTGGCCTTCAAGTAATGCCTCCTTTTATTTTTCAGCTCCTTATTTTTATGTCCATCAAAGCATATTTGTAAAACTAGCATCACCACCAAAAATGCACCCAACCAATAGCAAGCAAATGTCATCGAAATTGAACACAAAAAGTGACCATAACCTGCATACAGACAAATGAGAAAAAAATAGAAACATGAACATCTTCAACTTACCATCAACCACCCACTACCCTGTCATTTTCTGCTTTTAGTAGTTGACGACATGGCATTATAATCATTAGGGTTTCATCCCATAAATCTTCATCACACTCAAATCAAATGAGATAATCCAACCATGTTTTTGGGAAGTGGACTTTGCACATTTCTTGTAATTAAAACTTGAGATACAAATTTTTAGTCCAAGTGATGTATCTTTGATTAAAGTTTTATTATTATACACAATCTATAGTTTACAACAAAATAGAAATGGTGATGAACTTCATTTAATTTGTTGTAGATAAAAAGAAATAAGAGGGGCCCAAACCTTTAATGGGACACACCTTTAACATTCTTGATCTAAGATAAGGGAGGTTTCATATGTAATTATGATGGTGATGTTAATGTCATCCCATTAGCCATGGGCACTTGTCAAGGCAACCTTGTGGGTTGGCCATTATTTGCCTTGGCTCATCTTAGGGCATTATAATATGTAGTAAGTCATTTCCCTACATGTTTATTCTCAACCATTGCATATGAGATTCACATCATAGGTCTTCATTCAATTGTCTCATTTGTATTTGTATACTTGACCTTAAAAACCCAACTCCATGCAATAGACCTCTCAATCCAACCTCACAAATGTACAAATGTGTTGTCAAATCCCCATTTGCTTTACCTATTAACTTTGTCACCTTTGCTTTGTTGAACACCTTTACAAATTGGATTAAAGTATTAGGAATTCCCATAGGTTCTCTTTCATTCACATCCTATTTCATGGAAGATCCTTTGTTAAAAAGACATTTGACATTTAGATTTGCTTCTTAGGTGAGGGGAGGTGAGGGATCTTTAACTCATTGTTTTGTGCAAAGCCATCATACTTGTTATGTTGTTTATTTCTTTCTTTCACATTTAAAGACCTCCTTTCATCACTTGGTTCATTTATTTTTCAAGTTTTTGGGTGCCTTTTAGGTCAAAAGTCATTACATAGCTTGAATGTATTTTAACCTACAAACAAGATTCCATCGCACTATTTTTTGGATGCATTAGTTTCATTTCAACAACCATCACCCCAATGACCTATCTAAGGACTTAGACCTTTATAATTTTAACCATGGTTTCTAAGTTTCTATAAGAAACCAATGTCATTTTCCCATATAAACTATAGTTCATGTCAATAAATCCACTTTCCCGTTTTAGTAATAGTTGCAAGCAACTTTCAACCTTTTGTTAGTTTTAACATGTGTGTTGTCCACCTTTTGAACAACTTATTGATCAACAATTGATTCAACTTCAAAATTCCATTTATTTAAGGTTGCATGTGCTTTCCTTAACCATAATAAACTACCCTAGTTGACGAATTGACATCATCCTTTCCCAAGATGGGTTTTGCACTTTAGCTAACATTGTAATAGCTAATCTAGCACATACAAACCTAATTTTTCCATCATGTTTTACACATGCATTCATGGCCTTAGAGACAACACATGCAACTTAAAAAATAGTTATTACAATAGGCACCCAATAGATCAATTCCTCCCTTTAACAATTGAAGTCTTCGCATGTTTGCACAAATAAACAAGTGGATGTTTTCTTACATGATAATACCAACACAACTTGGAGTATGGAAGGATTAGAAGGTCCACAATTTTCTATCTTGATCATTTTCCCTTGCCAACACATTTCCATTACACTTCAAAAGACCCAAGCATCTCCCATGTTATAACTAGTCAAACATGCCTTTGTGGGTTTAGCCACCTTATAATTTCCCCCCCTTTTAAATCCACCTTCCATTCCCACAATTGGCTTGTGACAAGTAGTTGGTTTAGTTGGGATATCCATTATTAGACCTTATTGTTATGAACAATAGGTTGAGTTAATATCCTAGTCTTCAACATCTAACTTTGTTGCAATTCAACTTGGACTTAAGGTCCTCTCCTTCGATACTTCCACCTCCTTTACAAATTGGTGCAAAGATATTAAAGTTTGGTAAGGTTGCAACATGTTAGATCATGATTCATTTCATAGTGGATTAAACATAACATTGCCTTCATTTTGATACCCAAGAATCAAGCCTCAATTGAAACATTACCAAATGCTTAGCATGTGATAAAAAAAACAAGGCCTTGTAATGGATGCGGGTGTGTGAGTAGGAACATAAGTAAAAGGTTTTTACAAAGGCATCATCAAGGTTTGATGATGATGAATAAAGTACATAACAATGAGTGATTCAAAGTGGCCTCCTAACCCTAATTGACAAAAACAAAAACATATTTTGCTTCCCTCAACATTCTTCGAATATATTCATGTAATGATATAAGAGGAACATGATAAGGGTAATTTAAAACCATTTAAAGTTTTAGACAAGGGTGTTATTGAAATCTTTCCATATAATTTACACAATTTTTTTTGATATGTTCGTTTGACAAAAAAATGTATCAATATATTACAAGGGTAGTAGATTGGAAGGGAGTTAAATTATTCCAATTGGCAATAAGGTACTTTAAATTCATACATTAAATTCAAGTGTTAAATTGAAATTTGGGATGGAAAGAAAATGCACAAAAGCAACGAAAGTGTTGAACATAGATGATAACATTTCACAAACATGAAAATGCTACCATATACTTGGGTATTTTTTGTGATTAACATTCCATGAAATTGTAATAATTAGTTACACAAGATTACAACAAGATTGGCCATGATGGACTTTTTTGGGTTCACTTCACAAAGTACTTTGATTTTTGTGTGAATGGGGGCAATCACCTCCTAATGAATTTTAATGCTAAATATATTTTTATATTTGAAATTAGTCATCACATAATGTTGTAGTTTTATGGTTTATAAATGGGTCCCATGTGTGATGTTCATGGTTTATTTTTCACTAAATCCCATGAAGTATTAGAATTTTCTATACATTTGAATAAAAAGTGGGTTCAAGAATGCCATATGTTATATGGTTAAAATGTTTGAAGATCTTGACATGTAGGGAATTGTGTAATTTGTACAATTAGATGGGAAAGTTGGTGGAAATGTTTAAAAATGTCCTAGTATTTTAAATATCTAGGAGATTATAATACCATTATCATTTTTGTGCCATTCAAGTAAATTATGACCCAATAAATGTTTTTAATGTTCATGTTGAATATGTTGTTATGCATAACATGAAATGAATCTTATAAATATTAGAAAACACTTATTAAGGATTGTTTTAACTAGCATTTTAAGGCACATTTGAAGCATTGTAAGCAATAAAACTAATCTCAATTTGTTACATCACCTTGTTTGTCCCTTTCAAGACTAAATATTCAACACACTTGAGAGCTAATTTGGAAACAATTTATCACATTCCCACCTTCTAATAATGTTGTTGAATATTTGAATTGGTCTTGTCAACATTGCCATGCATCTTGAAAACCATTGTAATTAATAATGTATGTAAACACTTCCGAATTGACCTATAGATTGACCATAATAATACGGGCTTAGAGGACCTCCTCTAGCTTCCCAAGAACATGGACATGATATATTTTTCTACAAAGACAATAATTTCACATCATACTTCCAAACCATCATTGTAGTTCTTGATTTCAATTATTTGCATGAGATAGAAGATTTGAAGATATTACTTGAGTTGCCATTGGAGTAAAAAACTCATAACATTTAGAAAAAAAAAGATCAAAGAAACTTATAAACTCATAATTTAAGAAGAAGTTGAAAAACTTGCTATCATTAATAACATCTTATGCTCTCCTATGAATAGTAAACTAAAAATTGTAATATTGTTTCCTTCCAACAATAATTTGTTACACTATCTTTAAACATTTGTTTTTGCAAACTTTCATGTAAGCACACCAACAAGCATAACTGCAACAAAACAAGTAATGTCATTTAGTGTTATCTTGAGTGATGGTGGGAAGAGGACCAAGAACCTATAACAAGCAAATTGTAACAAATAAAAATGTTCAAAATAATAATAAATGCATCAATGAAAGCAATAGCTAAAGAAAAAATTCAAACAATATTTAAGCATCCATTCACAAAATTTAAACTCAACATACATATTGTGTATAGAAGCACTTGCCTTCTATCAAAACTAAATGGAACCAATTGTTCACCAGACTAAACCCCAAAGAACTCATATACATTAATGACGATGGGAAACATAATATAAAACATAGATGCCCACACTTGGTTCAACATAATCTATATATATATATATATATATATATATAAATGTAGAAGTCTTAATGGTAATACAACTCATGCCAACAAATATAGGCTATAGCATTCTACAAATTATTTTATAATCATGTGTGAATACTTTCTTTGGTTGGGTTTATCTATTGCTTCCAACATGTTTGGCTAAACAAACTTGAGTAAAAATGGGATTAAACATTGTGGGTATTGGGCAAGTAATTATCAACAACATTTGCATTGTAACATGTTGATAATCCTTTTTACTTTTTATTGGTTCTTTAGCACTTTTCCAACCCAAAATAAAAACCTATAAATCCATCATGCTTTGTAACTTGGTGGCATTCAATGGAAATGCATGATTGAAGGAGATGGTTGGACTAGGTTTAATTTGTAAACATTGTCGAGCATTCAAAAAAACCTCCCATATGAACTTTGCAATTAATAATAATATGTTTAAATGGTTTTGTTGCAAGGTTTTATTGATGTCGATACAAAGTTAAACTAAAATAAATTTGAACATCATTAAACATAAGTAAGTGAAATTAAACTACTAGTAATATTGTGGCCCCCTTTTAGGGTTTGCAAGTTGGAGCCAATGAGAAGTGGCAATACATGCTTGGGACAAATGTTTTTGTTTTGCACTTGGTAGGACAAGTGTTGACATTGGAGTTTAGGAATTGAGTGATGGGTAGAACCATACACTAACACCTACGGAGTTCATAGTGGGTGTTTAATGTCCCCCACAATTAAACACCAATAATAGAATAGAATAACCATTTGATGATATATAATTTACAAAAAAAATTGTGATAGAAGTTAAACAACCCCCAATGACTTTTGTTTGTCACATTTCTTAGCCAACAATGCTCAACCTATGTAGAGCTGTGTGATTTTGCTCTAGGATTTGACTAATTTAACCTTACTTTTAAGTTAAATTTTTAAATTTTTGTTGTTGTTATTCAATGTAAAAAACTATGTGAATGATATTAGGCATCCTCGTTCTCTTGCAAGGTGTTGGGCTTGAAATCAGTGTGGGGATAGTAGAACATGCAATTTATTTTATTTTATTTTATTTGGCAGAACAAGCAAACCATGTTGCTTGCAGAACAAGCATACATGTGTAATTTGTCGCAAAAACATTCATAGTGCAAAAAGAGGGCAAAAAGACAAGCCTGAAAATGTGCTGGACATCTAATGTCCCCCAAAAATTGTGTGTTACCTAATTTTTTAAGAAATCATGGCATAATGGCAAAGCTTATAAAGGGATGCCTACTGTTAAAGATTTAATTTGTCCTGATCTGTTTTCTTGTATCTGGGAATTATGTCCTTCACATTCCATCCTGGGTTAAGAAAACATTTCAAAAACTGAAAAGGGTTGAATGAGTAAAAAGGAGTACACCTGAAGCTCCAAAATATTATTTGGGTTCATATTGTCTCCTAAGGATCTCTAATTCTAATAAGTAAAGGAAATGTGTGAAGTGGAGAATCTTTCTTGGTGAGTCTTGAATTCCAATTAAAAAGGATGAAAACTTGCCAATCATCAATAAAATGAAGCACCCAAAAAAGAAAAAAAAGGGGAGAAAAAGATACAAAATGGAAGGACCCAAGTCCTGGCAAAAAGAAGAAATCACCAACTGGGGCAGACCACAAGGGGAACATGAACAAATTAAAAGGTTTTTTATATATAAAATTATACCTTCCTAGGTTGACAGAAGATCTCAACTAAGGGTCCACACTGGACACTCCACTTTCTAGAAAAGCATACCTATAGGCTACTGGGCCAAAATCTCCAAGCCTTTGCAAATTTCAAAAGCTTTGACCCATAAAATGGGACGGTGCACATGTCAGATGAAAAGAGCTGGTCTAATGACGGCCCCATCAGGACATTGATACTTCCGTTGGTTATGGCATTTCTTGAGTAAATATGCTATAAAAATGAAATACATCAAGATGGACATATAATAGAGTTATTCGCAAAGTCACCCTGTTCTTGGGCCCTGGTTTGACCCTTTAACCCCTGTTTCATCCTCGACTTGTGTGTATCGGTAAAGTAAGCGAAATTGGGTATGAGTTTCATCAAAACTGAGTCCCAACCAGTTCACAAGATTGGCAAGACCTTCTTAGTCTGACAAGGCTTGATTGAATGAAGAATATGAGCCAGCAGTGAAGGTGCAGATAAAGGTGCAAATTCAAAACTGGAGGTGAAACTCCCATGATGACCATTTTAGGTGAGAAAACTAGTTTGATCACCTGTTTCTTTTTGTTTTTGGTTACATGCACTGTTTTCATCTGGACTTCACATTTGGTCCCCAGTTTTGGGAGGGCCCCATAGCCCTAGTTTGTGATACTTTATGGATAGCACTATTACCAGGAGGACCTTTGCAGGAGCTGAAAAGCTTGGCAGATACATACATATGATATTACTTTGATGCAACTTGCTTGGTGCATTCAAGTACAAGCATGAATTGTATGAGGTGTTCTCTGTTCACCCACACGAGATCACTCATGCCTGGTTCCCCTAAGATCACAGCTTATCCCCTCTGCCAGGTTCCCCAAGATCATAGCTTATCCCCTATGCCAGGTTCCCCAAGGATAAACAGCTGATTTCCTTTTGACTCACTCATCTGACATAAATTCCAGTTTATTTCCTGGTGAAGGGAGAACTCCTTTTGGCTGCAGTCTTTCTGCACATAACTTAGTTGCAAGTTGTGATGAATCTGGACTCATATTTATGCTCTCCAGAGTTCAGTCTGTTTGCAGATTAAAAAATAAATACAAAAGCTGCAAGTTATTAGTGCGTCTTGATCAATAATCTGGAGTCTCAATTATTTACTTATTTAATTTTCTGGTGAGACAGCAATTTTTGTATTTTGTGGTAGTGACTGGTGTTGGTCTCGTATCGACTTTTGAACATACCAGCTGCAAGGTACCTTGGCTGCTTCAACACAATTTTCTTGAATAATTAATTAATTAATTAATTTTGAAATTTTCATTTCGAAAATAAAATATTTTTCAAAGATTCGATGTTTTCCTTCCGAAACAAATTTTTACTCATTTTTTTGGGGAAAAAATTTCAAGGCTCTTTAGAATCAAAGCTGTCAAGGTATTAGGGTATTTTAATTTCTTCTTTTTCATACCAGACTGGTATTGATATTCAATACTTAAGAAAAAACTTTTGTACTAGTGTGGTCCTGGTACTGGGTTCAAGACTGATTTTTCAGTGGTATGAGGAGGCAAATATATTCACACCTGGTAATGAGAATGGAGATGATATAGAATTGGTACAAGGCTGGTATTACCTCAAGTCCCTACTAGTAGTATCTAGCAGACCGGTACTGGCAGAAGGCTGGCATTGTCAAATTGGTACGGTCCTTGATATGAGTGTTGATACCAGGCGCACACCTATATACCAGACCAATCCTGGTAGCAACTAGCACTTTACCTCTGCTGCTGCATGTGAGCTTGTAGTGGCAATAGGCTAGTTTTTGACAGTGAAGAAAGGGAAAAACAAACTCATTAAATTCTTATAGAGATGTGTTTAGAGATGTCACTGTGAGCTTTTAATGCTTCTTTTGTGCAGTCAAAGTGCGGGGGGCAATTGGTCTGGAAGGGGTTAGACACTACACACTGCAAGGCAGTACTATAATTTCCAACTTTACATCAAACAGAGAAAATCATTCGGAAATGTTGGTCTGGTAGCCTTCTATAATTAGGAGGCCACTCAGTATCTAGTGTGGGAATTTAGTCAATGAACTGGGATGGAGACAATAATGTTTTAAAGTGGACATTAATTTCACCTTCAATCCTGTATTTCATAGTTCATCTATAATTACTTTTTAAAAAATATAATTACTTTTCATAACTAGTCAGGTAAGTTATTTAATTCTTTTGGGATCATACTGGGTACCAATTAAAAAAAAACTCAAAAGCATTTGTACCCACTTGTTATGTATAAGGGTCAGTTCTCAAATACCCTTCTTGAGAATCACCTGTTAATTAGTTCGGTAAGTTTTAGGGTTTAGGTACACTTAAACTTAATCAACAGAACCGGCAAGCTCCATGGCCATTTAAGCCTTGACCTTTATATCCCTGCATGTCAAGTATATCGTCAAAGTTCATATATGTTGCCCTTCTTTTCGTGCACCCTTTAATAAGTATAGGGTTACAATTTTTACATCCTTGATGTTGGGGAATAATGTTTGCTTCTAATCACCAAGTGGTATTTTGCACGACAGTTTTAGGGGTTTAAGGATTGATGGCCTACTTGTCTGAAGGTTTCAATAATTCAGGAAATTTATCAAATTTTAACAAATTAGTAGGTACTCAACTCATAAGGATCTTGCTGGTTCTTTGGGTGCTACCTCTTAAGCATGTAGGTTCTCTAATTTGTTGTCAAAAAATGTAAGAACCTAAAAACAGATTATTAATAACCTTCTTGATAAATTTCCTTACTTTTCTGAATATTTGGTCAAAACTAGTTTCATCCTCAATTAGTGTCAGGTATCCGGGTGCTTCAATTTTACTGAAGCTGAGTACCAAATAACATTTGTTGCACACAATTTTAAAACTTGTTTGAATGGAAGATGAAACTCAAGTTATCATAAATTTGGTGTGAAGTGAATTTGACTATTGTTTTGGAGCAGCTTAATTTGTCATAGCAAATTTGTCTTCACATGCTCAATTTCAACTCAACCAAAAGTCCTCAGTCTGACTGACTTTGCAGATGTAGAATTCCATGTACATAGTATGGGAGAAAAACCATGTGTTAAGTCCAACTCCCATGTCAGTGCATCCAGCTAGGGTGAACACATTGAATTGCATATACCACTTTGGACCAGGATGGGTGATGGCCTCATAAGCTAGCCATCCTGAAAGAAAATACATATAGAGCCTTAGAGGCAAGTTTACACTAGAACCTTGGGCTTGGGATCGCAAAAATCTAAAATCCCTTGTGGATTCAAAACGTGAAGGGTGGTTAGTTTGGGTTTACACTAGGGTAGTTTGAAGCCCATGCCCACGCAAATGGTGTTGGATGAAAAAACTCATTGAAATCTTCCATGGATTGTTGGGGATATTGTTGCTTAGGCCCTTGGGTTATTTTTTTAGACCCACCTCAAAGGGCTTGATAAAATAGTGACAACCCATTGGTCCCAAAAAATCTGAGTCATTCATCTATGATATATTATTAATTTTTATAAATTTATTTAGAAAGTAAAATTAGAAGGAATTTTTGGCTAATCCCCCTTCTGAACAAAATTATTGCCCCTTAAACCCTAAACACAAAAATTAAAAGGACCATCTCTTAGATTTTCACCTCTTAAACCTTTTTTAAAAAAAAAACCATTTTCAAACTTTTGAAAAGTGTTGAAACTTTTTGCACTAGAGTTGTTTGTTGATAGTTTAATTTTTTGTTAACTTTTTTTTGTAAGTTTTTTTTCACCATGGAAGGCTATCCGCATGATAGAGATTACTCATAATCACGAGGGTGTAATCAAAAGTCCTAAGATAAAGGATGTGTGCTACCCTTTCCATGGCTGAATTTCAGATTCATGAGCATTCTTTGAGAATGTCCAATTATATTGCATTTCAATGGGTAAGAAGGAATTCACAAGCTTCAAATATGAAGATCTTTGTAGCGATAAGAATGTAAAATTTCTTGGAAAGAAGCTCTCAATTTTATCTTCACAATGTTTAGATTTTGTGGACAAAATAAGGGAGATTGTGAGGATCAAAGAAGAAGAATTGGGGCATGAAAAAATCATGCGTTTATTCTTTGATTCAAATTGGGTCAGGAGGAATGTAGCATTAAATGGCAACTATTCTTTGTGATGAGTCTTTAAAAAATCATTCTATACTCTAACTACCTACTATAGCCACAAATAGGAATGTGATGAACCTAACTCAAAATCTTGTGACAATTATTTATTTAAATTTTTATTTAACAATGTGAAAATTTTCACAAAAGAAAACACTTATTCCAATAACATCTTGTATTTGAACATCATTAAGTATTTCACAAATCCAAGATAGAATTTTGAATTTTCCCAACCTCACTCATAGACTCCATAAAATATCTTGCAACAATGTACGAGAAAAAAGAGACTATTGATGTTTCAACATTTGGGCCAATAAATTTTTATTTATGCCCTTAGAAGACATTGCTTACTTGCACACATTTGCCAACTTACAAGAAAGTTTCACCATACTAATGTCATAGTTCATCCAAAATTTAATGTACATGATAACACATTGCTACTATTATAGCTGCTCTTAGCCCATATTATGAAGTATTGCCTCTTATGGGATAAGCTCCATGGCAAGTTCATCAGCAATAGCAATTTTATTGCAATTTTGAGGATGGTGTGATGAATCTACTTTGTTGTGAGACACCACATTAACTTAATAGGTGCTAGGCATTAAAAAAAAAATTCTTTATGTGCCCAGTTTCGAAACCATGCATGGGAAAAGGTGTACATGCTATAACTTTGCTGAGTGCTCGTATGTGTATCATTTCATCATGTAGATTGCCACAACTACAAGCTTTAGTCTCTTTGAACTAGTGGAAGTTGGTATGATACAAACTTCCGAAGCAATTGTAGGTGAATTGTTTCATCACATAGCTTGCCACAACCGTAAGCCTTACTTTCTTTGAACTGGTGGAAGTTGGTATGATATGAACTTTGTTTTTTTTTGGCACAAATGGAGAACTCCATTTGTGCAAAAAGGAGCCAAAACAGAAAAGGACTGGGGAACAACCAACCCCAGCCCAAAAGACATGAACCACTACCACTCAATACTATCACTTAAGAGCATTGATATTACACCTTGACTTTGCACCCATCATGCACATGAATAGCAAGGTGCGAGCACCACGCTTTGTCAAATCTCTCCCAAAGCCTATCCTCCTTCTTAGGATGTTTCCCAACCAACTGCATAGTATGTTGCCATTTGAGCCTACCATAATCCCTAAGGTCTTCCTAAATAACTCTCTCAGTCTTAGCTTTATGCCACCTAGATCCATTAAAGACAAGGTCATTGCACTCAAGGTCATTGCGCACAAGCCATATACATCAAAGCCATAATACCCATCGGTAAAGGCACCCCCTCCCCTCATGGGGTTCTCCCAAAGGAAAGGGGACTAACTTCTTTAATCTATGAGGCAACCTCTTTGTTAAATAAGCATCGTTCTAGGCTAAGCACTTTCCACTTCCAAGTTTTGTATGGAGGTGACTGAAGTCCAAACAAAAACATAAAGACTATTTCCCATATTGTTGTGGCCTTTGGCCATATCCAGAAGATGTGAGCAATGGTTTCCAATATGATATGAACTTTGGAAGCAATGAGATAGGTCTAAAGGTCAAGGATATTTTAAACAAACGTCACAATATTTTGATCCATTAAAAATAGAAGATTTACTTTGCTAACCAAGTGTGCCCAAATGGCTAGTCACCCTGCAGAGTTCATTTCCTACTTACAATTGCTCACTTTTGGACCACGAGAACATAATTGCCCAACTCTTCATCAAGATTTGATCCCTTGTACGACATAGATTTTAGTCGTCAATTCACCTTCGATACAAATGAATTGGCTACATGATAGGGAACACATGATTTAATATTTAATCAAACTGACAACATTTTCTAAGTGATCATGAGTCTTAGGTGGTGGTTTTTAAAGAAATTCTAGTTTTTTTAATTAAAATTTTAAATTATAGAATTTTGTTATGTAGCTGAAGTGGCAATCATCCATAAGATGATTTAGCCAGATTTGGCTACATACTATATATGAAATTTAGAAAAAAAAAAAATTCTATAAATTTTGGCCACCTACTAGAACATATCATAAAAATAAAAAATTGGAAAAAAAAATCTTCAAAATCTGGTGAATTTGGGCCTTTTTTTTCCATGAGACATCCTTTGAATAGGTCAAAATCATATTTTTTCAGGTTGAAATTTCCCCCCCAAAAAACCACTAATCTTAAGTACTAACCACTTTGGTTATTGGTGTGCTATTGGTATGTACTATGTACATACCAGTGTTGGCCAGTTATCACTTTTTAAAAATAATCATAGGGTAGGTTTTTTTTGAATTTTTTGGGATCACATAGGTTATCAATATCATTTTTTTTTGAAAGTTTTAAAAAATTGAGTAATAAACATTGGTTATGCATTTGGGTAGGTTCTAAAATAGGTTATCAATTGAGAACCTCTAGTTAACTTGCTGGATATACATCCGTTAAGGGAGTTTTGTTTAAATTTTTATTTTTTTTCTGTTTTCTTTGCTATTAGTGTTTAAAGATTGATAACCTACCTAAATGATAATCGGGTCATCCAGGTAGATTATTAGATTTTGAAATTTCAATACCAAGCTGTTATCAACTTAATCAATTATAAAAAAACCAATAACCAGTTTGAAGGTTATTAATAACCGGCTTGATAACCAGCTCAAAACTCAGTAACTGGCCAAAACTGATACATATTCTGAACCTGTGTAGGTGTTTTGACAAAGGTTAAGATCTTGGGTCAAGCTTTAAAAATTATCCCAGAAGCCTCACAAACTGTTGATAGGCTAAGGCCCGCTTTACACTAGGAGTCAGGGCCAAAAAAACTTGGGCCAACTTTGAGCAAGTTTTGCTTGTTGTTTGGCCCCAAGGGTTGCAAATTGGCCTCTCAAATTCGATGGTATCCTTTCTCCAGCCTTGGGGCCAATACAAAGCCATAAAGTTCAGCATTTATTAGCAACTTTGGGCAGATTGAAAATATTTTTTCTAGTTCAGCCTTGCCTCCTAGTGTAAAAGCCCTTGGCGCTGATTTCAACTTTTGCAGCAATAGGAATGCTTGATTTGGGTTGAACATCAGGCCCTGACTCCTAGTGTAAAGCGAGCCTAAGTATCCCTAATTTGTTCCAAGTTCGGAACGAGTTTCAAAATAGAGACAAGGAAAGAGTGGGGATGAAATTAATTTTTGCACCAGAATTAGTAGTCAAGCCAGTTTGACCTCTAGTTTGAATTTTGCCAGGCTACACAGAGATGCAGGCTTCTAGGAAGCACCGTTCCTGCAATACCTTCAAAGAGAGCATGTGACCACTGCCAAGAGTCACAACTGGTTCTAGTTGGGGTTGCTTTTAATTTTTCCTTAAACTACCTAGTAGTGAAATGCAAATTAGATGTCCAGAGTGAAAAAGAAGAAAAACCCTGTAAAAAAAAATCAAGGATTGGAACCCATTCATCAAAAGTACAAGGCAAATGAGAACACAAGTAGACACAACCCAAAGAAAAAAACAAAAGCAAACAATCAATAAAAATTAGGTGAACACCCTATGCAAAGAGGACTCATGGCTTAGAAATGACAATCAATGATACCAAAGAAGATCTAAGATGAAAGAGCTATCATTCATCACAAATTGGATAGTGATGGAGGTGCATTAGCTATGATGTGTGGAAGAGATGACGAACCCCAACCAAGTGCAATAACCTTGTTGAAGAATTGTTATGGCTTATGCACATTGTAGGGCTATGGACATGTGTTCTTGATAGTAAGAAACAAGCATCGAGGAGACTGAAGAAGATTGCTGATGATGTGTGATAGTGGTCTATGCACAAGTAGTCAAAAATGAATCAAAACAAGAATGAAAACACTCATATGTTTCAATAGCAAGGGCAATGAAAGGATTGTCTAATGTTCGTGCAATGTATGTTTGTGTCTTTTCCTAAACAACTATCATTGTTGCATGTGTTATTGTCATTGATGTTCATTGCATTATATCCGTGCGAGTCAAATCAACAATGACAATGTCCATCAGGGTTCAGAAACAATCTCTAGTGATAAGGATATCCACTCATTAGTGAGTGTGGCAAGAAAAAAGGTGGGAAACCTCTTTCTAAACATGTGCTTCACTCTCCAAAGTAATATATGCGACAATATCCCAAAGTGTATTGTGGGTTGTTGTATGCTCACTCTTACAAGGGCAAAAAAACAAATGGTTACCTAGATCGTCAATGGTATAACCACACTAACATTGTGAAAGATGGGCAACCATAGGATGTGGCAAGTTAAGACAGGTGCATAATGTTATAAGGAAGTGGGCTTAAGATAAACAAAAGACCAAATCAATATTCCTTTCCAATTATGTAGAAATTACAATTGTAAATCACAACTAGTTGCATTAATTATAGCCAACTACTGTGGCTTATGCTATTGGCCCAAATGTTAATAGGATTATTTAATTGCTTCAAGTGTGAATAGGACCTTGATGATAGAACACAATTGTTTTCTGAGAGCTATGAAAATACTACAAGGGTGCGATTTATGGTATCAAATAAGTTCTACAAATGATGTCTAATATATATATATTATAAAAGAAGCAAAGTGAAAAGCCACCAAGGATTTGCAAAAAAAAACTATATTTTCTACTGCACCCTTGTTTTGAAATATTGTAAGGTCGAATTCGATAACAAAAAATAAATCCATTAAAACTTAGAATCCAACACCATAATAACAAATTACCTTCATGATTAAACCATGTTCCTAAGATTTTATGGAATAAAGGCGCATTAACATTTGAGTTGGTAAATACATTATAATTAAAAAAGTTAGAAAAAATATAACAAAACAAAATACTGAAAAAGAAATGGTAGAAAAAAAATAAAAAATGAAATAGTTGTAGGTCTTCTGTTGTAAGTTAATATTTTATAGGAATTTTAAATTTTAAATAATTTTTTATGACAAAAAAAATAAACTCAAAATTCAAGATATCTTTGACCTTAGGTTTAAATATTTTGAAGTGATCCAAAAATCTCACTCATTAAAAGCTTTCCAATTGTCTTAAAAATTTCCCTTAATTTCCTTAAAACTTTTAGTTTTGATTTTGTTGAATTTTCTTTGACAAAATTGTTCAATATACGATAAATTTTACACTATAGGTTTAAAACCATTGTTGAGAAGTTTTTCTAGTTGAAAGAACCTTTAATCTTAGTGTTGACATTTTTTGGAGGTTATTTGGGTCTAGGTTTGAGCCAAGTTCTTCCAATTTTAAAGCTTTTGGTTTTAATTTTGGCACACTTTTTCAAGTTCAATAATTTCTAGGCCTATTCAATAACCATTCTAGTTTCATGTACACACTACACATTTCCCAATGTTAGAGAGATTCTACATCACTTTAAAGGGTTTCACAAGTTTGAACCTTATGAGAGTGAACATGGTGAGAACTTTTGAAACATTGAAGGGATCCCTTACCCTACATGAAACATTTTGAAAAAAAAATAGTCATCCACTTTGCTAGCTTGGAGAATGGGTTACAATTCACAAACCCATGCCTAAACAAGTACTTCAACACCCCATCCCAATTTACCACCCCATTGAAGGAATTAAAGTATTGGGGGTTCCATTGGGCATTTCAACTTTCACATCATTTCTCATCAAAGATGCCCGACTACAAGATGTTTGACATGTGACCCTTCTCCTTAAAATGGGTGATGCTCAATTAATCTTTGGAAGTCTAATTTGTTGTTTTATGCAATGTCCATTGAATTTTTTATGATGGACACCTCCATTTTCCACTTTCATAGAGTCTTTTATTTCCTTTGACTCTTTTGCCTTTCAACTGTTTTGACGCTTTTTGGGTCCAAGATCCTTTGATAGCCCAAAAAGACCTTTAGCTTGTAAACAAACCGCCTTCCCAATAACTTTCGGTGGTGTTGGGTTCATGTCGACATCCATGATCACCCTAATAACCTATTTAAGGAGTTGGGTTTTGTTGCTTCAGTCATAGTTGTTAGATTTATGGTTGATCAACATCCTTTTTTTTTGAAGCTTTAACATGAGTCAACAACAACACATTTTCTCTTCAACAACATTTTAAGGCGATATGTGATTTTCTACCACCCCTAGCCTGTGCATTTTTTCCTCCATTTGAACAATTCATTGGGCAACAAATGGTTCAACTTCAAGATTCCATCTTGGAGCGCTTGCACCATCATACCCTTTCCAGCATGCTCTCTAACGAGATATTTGAGGCCCATTGTGCCTGAATTTTATCATGTTCTAGCTTAGGGGCAAACATTTGGCTTATAGTTCGATTGGTTTTCCTAGCCTTTTGATTATCTTCCCTAGTGTTTTTCACAACACTTTGTATGTGACTTGGATTATCCCATCCTTCAATTGCAGGTATCTTTCAATGTGTGTGCACACATCCCATCAACCCTATGGGTATCCATTTCTTACGTTGTGTTCATGGAGCCCATGATGTAATTCACGACACTTTTGCTGCCATTGTGTGGGATGCTAGTTTCCACGTGGAATAAGAACAATTACATGTGCTTCTTTCAACCACATTTAATTCTTTTTGTCGACGAATTGACATTGTGTTCACCAAAGAAGGCATTCACACCCTAACCAACATTGTCATTACTGACCCAACACAAACGAATTTACTTCCTTAATTTTGCGCAACTCAAAAATTTACTACCTCCAATGCAGCTCAAGCCAAGGAAAAGAGCTATTACAATTGACACCCCACTAATCAATTCTTGTTTTTAGCAATTGAGGTGTTTGGTTGTTTACACAAACATGTTAATGCGTTTTTACACAATTGTGCCAATGCCATTTGGAACCTTGGTCACTTTTTTTCGTCAAAAAAATTCAATCACATAATAAAGGATGTAAACATCCTCCATCTTAAGTTGGGCGGTAGTTGTAGGCTTAGTTATTTCTTGACTTCCACCCCTTAGGACATGCCTCCCATGACAATAGCCGATCTATTGCAGGCTATCGATTTTCGAAATAGAAATATGGTTGACCTACCACAGGTAGTCGGTTTTGAACATGGAGAGATTTTGACATCTACTTTGAGCCAACTTGACGTCGTGTAATTTCTCCCTTTTCCTTTTTTTTATTCCTTTGTACATTTTCCTAATTTATGGTGTGTTTTTTAATAAAGCTTTACATGAGTTAAACCACAAAAACCTGACGTTAAACCTCTTGATTTAACACCACAAATCAAATACCTTCACAATTATATTATAAACATTATGAAAACACCTCAATGCAAAGAGATTCATTGAAGGTTTTTCAACAATAACAAGAGCGTAATGGGGGTGTTGTGATTTGGGTGATGTCAACATGACAACCAAAACAAACAAACAACCTTCTGTCTTCACGTATAGTTTATTTTTCAAAAGGATTGTCAATCATTAAGCATGAATCATTTTGAGTTCAAAGATCTTACATCACATTGTAATATAAGTTGAGTATATATATCATACGGTCTGTTATATAGGAGATAGATTTAAGGTTTAGGGTTGTTGCTGTGCCAGTGAACCTTCAAATCTGGAACTTGTCGGTTGGGTTTGCTGTTTTGTTCCCTATAAATTAAAAAAGAAGAAAAGAACTTGTATTAGAATTCAGCACGTTTCAAATCCTTGTATATGCACATAATAATAAAGTGGTCATAGAGTCAACGACACAAAATCTGGTCAAAAGGACTTAACCATGTCCATTACATGATTTGAGGATTTTGAAATCAAAGTCAACATTTGACTAATTTTCGTTGGTGGGTACCTATTAAAAAAGAAAAAGAAAATTTCAAAATTTGTTTGGCACAAAGTGATTACTTGGATTGTTTTACTTGTATTTCATGGATGAATGTTGGCACATTTTTTTGGGCATTTCGTTAGTTTACAATCACACATAAAAATTAAGCCCTATAGGTATGTGGTAGAAACCACTCACAGGGAAGAAAGGGCGAGTTTAATGACAACAACATCCTAAGTTCTAACCACTTTGTGTTCTTTTGTAGGAGAAGAAAATGGATTAAGAAAGATCACACAAGTCGCGCGCGCGTGTGTGTGAAACATCATAAGTTAGGTGTGGAAGAGGTAATTTGACAATATCCTCCCCAACACTTTTTTTTGTTTTTGTTTTTGTTTGGGAGAACACAATTTCAAATCATCAATGTTGTGTGCTTCCATACGAGTTTGTGGAAACATTTTCCCAAAATATAATTGTCAAGACCCTGGATAGTAGATAGTAGATACATGTGAAAAACATCAAATGATTATTCTTTAATTTAACTTGATGCAAATCCATTTTATTCCATGAAAATTAAAAACCTTTTAATATGTCAATGAGGTTCAATAAACAACAAGTAAAACCCTCTAAATTATTCATCCTCCCAACAGGCCAATTAGGGCTTAAATTGTTTTGAACCACTCTAAATTAAGATTTGCCGGTTCTCTCTCCATATGAGCAGAGACCTTTGGTTTTCACCAGTGTTGAGCGGTTCACAGAACTATTGGGTTTCATGAAACAACTGGTCAAAGAACTACCCTGGGTTTGCAATCTTACAGGGTAGGTTCTTTCATGAGTTCTTCCATTTTTGTTGAGAATTGCAGGTTATGGGTTAAACTTGAAAGCAGCAGTTCTTTGATTTTTTATTTTTAAAATTTTAATTAATTAATGAAATTGAAGAACCGCCAACCCGTAGCCACTGGTTGTTTCTTTGAAGAAGAGAGAACCACCCAACACTTGTTTTCATATAAGTGGGATGAGACCATTGATGCTTGGGTGAAGTTTGGATAACAAGACTTGGAAAAGATTTTTTTTTCCTCTCTGTCTCATTTGGGAAGCATATATAATAACAAGCATTTTCTTTTCCTCTCTCTCTCTCTCATTCATTTGGGAAGCATATATTATAACAAGTGCACAGAGTGTATGTCAAGATCTTGACAAGATCTTGCTTGTTGAATTCAAGTTGGACATCAACGGTTCCAACATGTGCCTTTGACTAGAGAAATCATGTGACATTGGTGGGTTCCATCATCTATGCCATGGAGTTGAAAGAAGAGTGGAAAAATGAGAAAGGTTGATGATGTTCTTGCATCTGCTTATACTTTGATTGACCCCCAGAAGAAGAGGAAAATTTTACTTAATGGAGTAATGGCCCTCAAAGTCTTGTAATGTGGCCTGCCAGGCCCAGCAATCAAGCCGGAGATCATGCTAACTTGTTCATTCAACCCATTTGAAAGCTCTCTTTTCATCTTAGCTTTGCTATTTTCACAATTGCATGCAGTACCCTACCTACCACCATTAATTTCTTTTGGGTGAAATTTTGCCAAATTTCGACCTGAAAAAAAAAATTGATTTTGACCTATACAAAGGATTTTTGATGAAAAAAATTGACCCAAAATTGTCAGATTTCAAAGAAAAAAAATCCAAATCACCTGGTATTTATGATAAGTTTGAGTAGGCAGCCAAGAATAAGAAAGGATTCTTTTTTCTCTAAGTTCATATCTAGTATGTAGCCAAATCTGGCTAAATCATTATCCTATGGATGATTGCCACTTCAGCTTACATCACAAAATTGAAAAACAAAACCCTTGCCAATCACTGACAATTGGCACTTATTTGACAAAAAAATATTTATTTTAGAAAATGAGGTTGGACAATTTTAAATTCCATTTTCCAAAATTTCAACAATTGAAGAATAAAGTATGCAAAATACACCTTGTGTAATGTATTTGTAATAGTATGGTTGGGACTATAAACAATTTCCCACAAGTTGGGAGTTTGATTCTCAACAATTTCAACGAATATCAATACTGTCTCCCCCTTTTTTTGGCCCAGACCTTTTTGCCAATTATTTTGTGTCAATATACAATATTGGATACCCTGCACTATGTCCCACAATTTGTACTCCTGCGGGTTAACCCAGGCCAAAAATGGTAAGGAACAAAGGTCTGCACAGAAGTTCTTGGCAATCAATGAGGTGAGTCACCAAGGGGCCCAGTTTGTTGGTTGGGGGGAGAGGGTAGTTGGTGTTGGATTTTTGTTGCTCCCAATGTATTCCATCAAGTTCTCACAATGTTCCTCAACTTCTCAATGTGTTCGTTCCCACATCATGTTCCCAATAACACCTCACTTTATCCCATACCCTTTGGCGCTAAGTTCTCCTCTTGTAACCTATATAACCAGCACACAAGGAGAAGACTATCATATATCTATTTTGGGAATGTCCAAAGCTTATAATTTTTTTTGTGGTAGCCCAATCAAAGATATCCATCACAAATTTTTTTAAAAACAAACAAACTTTGGGGTGCCCCACAATTGACTAATATGAGTCATACTACCTTGAAGTCACCCAAGAAACCCAGGCCTGGAAGCTTTGAAGGACATGAGATTCTTGAAGAAAATAAAATTTTATCCATATATTTGATGCCTATGGTTAAGGTTATAGGACCAACTGCTGCCACTTGGTCTCTGCACATGCAACTTATTTTCCACGTACCGATTACTACTTTCATGGAGCTTAAAATTTGGAGAAACCCAGTTTGCGAAAAACACTCAACTCAACATCATCATGTGCTAGTTGCAATTGGATACTCTTATTCACGTGTGTCTTTGTGTGTGTATGTGTGTCTGGTGTGTGTGTCTGTATGTATGTATGTAAGTGCTTTCAGTTGTTTGAGATCAGTGGTGTTTTCACTAGTGAGTTCTTTGTTTTAAATTGTTAATTTTTAAATAACAAAGACTATAGCTTTCTCGTGACCAAATTTCAAAATATGTTTTGGTCAAAATTCTATATTTAGTTGGAGTAGGTAGCAAAACACTATAGAAAGATGCTTAAATTTTTTTGCTTGCATATATGGTTTATAGTCAGATTTGGTTTAGGTTTTTTTTTATGGATGATCACCACCACCTTAGCTAAATCAGAAAAATGGGGGAAAAAAAAAAAAAACACTATTTTTTTGATAATTTTCTCCAAAATGAAAAAGAAAGAAAGAAAAAGAATACTTTGTTCCAAAGTAATGCTCCCATTTTTTCTGATTTTATTTATTTATTTATGGCCACATTTTGGACTCTGATTTTAATTTGATAGCATATTTTAAACTAGTCTTTTTTTAAAAAACTATTTAGACAGGTTTGAAAACCTGGTGCCATTTAATGCTAAATCCCTCTTAGGATGCTAGCCAATAATGACTTGCAACATCAGAAAATTGAAAAATGTGTCACTGTGTTGAATGTCATTTGTAGTGCTCTAGTCAATAATTCAGATGTTGAATTTGATTTTTTATTTTCAGGTACAAGTCTTGGGTAGACCCTACCACTCCAACTTTAGTATGTACCACTTTCTTCTCTTACAAAAAGCTCAAGTTGTTAATCTCACCTACTTCATCCCTTCCAGTGATTATTATGCTGGTGGGTTTGGTTTTAAAAGGAATCAATCACCACTCAAAAGACAAGTTAGTGTTGAAGAGTCTCTCAGCTTAGTGGTTGTTGCATGAAGATGGGGTTGCTCCTCTCCTACAATTATCATCACTCTATTAATTCCTCTTGTGAGGCAAGTTGGTTCCAAAATATATAAAGCACATGTTGTGGATTTTCAAACTCAGCATCTTAGACTCATTCACCACACAGTTCCCCAAAGAGTTGGGGAAACGGGTAGGAAATTGGGTTAGCGTGCTTTCATCTTCTTCCTCTCTTTCATTTCATTTCTTTTCTTACACGGCAAGGGAACAATTGGTCCCAAGGTTGTGCGGTCTTACAAATCGGCATCCCAAAAAGAAAAGAAAAGAAAATTTATAGGTGTGGGCTGCTTGCTTGGTTTTAAAAGGGTGCAAATTCTGACTTGGAATGCAAGGTTTCTTTCTAGTCCTTTAGAAACAGTAAGGTGATATCTTTGTGGTTTCAAGCCTTGTGTCTACCTCAAGTGTGAGTGTATGTAAATTTGCAAAATTAGTTGAATTTACATTTTAAAAAAACACATTTTCTCTAAAAATTCCCAATTAAAAAAAAAAACCGACAAAATTTAGCTTTCCTTGCTAGTCCTTGGGAAAGAGAACATGGACTTACAAGAAATGAATTCTTCCCTCAACAAAGAAAGGCTGTAAAGAAGAACTAGGATATGATGAGCATAAAGGCATGAAGGGTGGGCCATAAGTTATTGCCATAGTCATGCTTACGCCAACATTGGATTGGGTTCTTGTTAGGTGATGGCTGATGACCTGGGCACCAGAAAATTTTAACAAGTACGACTTCTATTGACCGAGCACCTTGTCACACAAGGCCAATGAAGTGAGTGCCAAATACAATCATAATAACATCACATTATAAATTAGGGTGATTTAATTCTCAAATATTAATTATTCTACCAATAGTTTTTATTTTGGTGACAACCTCAAAAGAAGATAACATCACGTTATAAATTAGGGTGATTTAATTCTCAAATATTAATTATTCTACCAATAGTTTTCATTTTAGTGACAACCTTAAAAGAAGATAGAAAACAAGAAGGTGTGCTTCTCTACACACAACTCGAAGAGATAAACATTGTCAACAACTTTTGCACAACATGAAGGTCCCCCATCAAGGATTAGTTAGTGCATATTAAGGATGATTATGCCTTCCAGAATTTTATACTCTCACACTCGGCCTACCAACCTTGCAATGGGTACTTAGTACTTACCCTTGTGAACCATCCTACAAGATGTAAACCGTCCTACTTCGACCTCACACCACCTAGTTATTTACCTGGGTAAGTGGGTAATTAGTAACTACCATAGGTAAGTAGGAAGGGAGTGTAAGTGGTCAATTACTATCCAGGTACGTAACTAGTTAAAGGCGCTTGGTGGGTACTCGGTAGGTAAAATACCAGCCTTGGTGGTTGTTAAGTTTTGATCAGTTATCAACCCAATTATTAATAACCTAGTAATTGGTTATTGATTCTTGATAACCGGATTAAATTGATATTCACCTGATATTGAATTTTAGAAATCTAATAACCTACTTGGATGGCCCAATTATTATCCAAGTAGGTTATCAATATTTAAACATTAATAATAAATATGATAATAATAATAATAATAATAATAGGTTTTAATTATAATTGGTGTATAACTGGCAGCTTAACCAGTGGTTGTCTATCAATTATTTGAAAACCTACCCTACTGCATAACCAATGGTTGTTACCCAAGTTTTCTGATAGTGTACCCGACACCCAAGTGTCTTTGATATCGAGGTTGATAACTTGTGTGATCTCAAAAAAGCTTCAAAAAAGAACCTAGCCAGCGGTTATTAAAAAAAAAAGACAATAACTGGCCAACACTGGTAAATACATGTGAATGGTTGATACTTGATACATAGCTAACCGTAACATAACTGTAGTTAGTTAGCTATGGGATGACAGGAATACATGGATCCAGTGTTTCATTTTCAGACATAATCCATCCATCTATTCATCCATCCAACAGTTCATCCATCTTGCATGGTGAGCTGGTGGATGATAGTTCCCTCTGGAGTCTGTCTGGCCTAATTTGAACTGGCCCTGCTCTAGTCAGGCACTCAATGTAAATGGTGAGTGTACCTTGAACCCAACCTAATGGGAACCATTAACCTTCCTTTCAACAAGTGATGATGATCATCACTTTCATTTGTAGGACTCACGCTTCAGGCAGACTGTACTAGTTACTTAACGGAATCCTAGTTAGTCCACTACAATCACTAGAGTACTTTGTGTAAGTAATGCGTGTGTAAATGGAGCTGGCAGCAAGTGGTAGTAATAGGAGTAAGTACTTGGAGTGATTCCTTATTAATGAGGAGGCCGAGGCTTTCTTTTTACAAGGGTAGTAGGTAATTAGTAATTAAATAATGGGTGAAACTAATTAGTAGTCTTTTGAAATGGATTTTTTCCCATTTTTCCAAAAATAAAAATAAAATAAAAAACTAATTAGTAGTAGGGACCAGCCCAAGGATGCCGACAAATTGATTCACATTTCCTTTTGCCATGATGTTTATGGGAACCTCAGTTTTTGTTTTTCCTCTAGAGATCAACAACTGCGTTTTTCTGTAGGTGAAAATATGAAGAAAGTTTCATTCCGGATGGCTAAAACTTTTCAATGGTGCTCAATTGATTGAAACTTTTTGACCCACACTTTTTGCTACCACCTACTTGCGACAAACTAATTGGAGAGAGAGAGAGAGAGTGTGTGTGTTTTGTTTTGTTTTTTCAATTTTGTGTTGTAGCCCCTTGAGTGACGACCATCCACAAGACATTTTAATGAAATTTGTTTTATAAATAAAAGTATGAAAATAAAAATGTTCAAGCATCCTTCTGTATTGTCGGCTATGTGCCAGAACCTGATGTAGAATACGTTGATTTTTAAATAGTAATTTATATCTTTTTTGAAATTTGGCAATTGAAAACACTCAATTTATACTTTTTGAAAAAAAAAACTATACCTGAATTTACCATAGAAACTAACCCTACCATTTACCCTAAATTGACAAATCGCTAGTATAGCCAGTGACATTGGCCCAATTGTGAACTGGTTACTCAACAAAATTTTCCTTCCAAAACCATTTTTTATAATTTAATTGAATTTCCAATGACAAAAACAACTTAAGATTCAATATCTCCAGCACATTAGGTCCTAAACTTTCCAAATTACCTTCATTAAATCCTCCTCTTCTAAAGCTTTCCAACAATATGAAGAATGTGCTCAAATTCCCCTATAAATTTTAATTTTGATCAAAATAAAATTTAATTAAAAAAATCATTAAATCCTCCTCATCTAAAGCTTTCCAACAGTATGAAGAATGTGCTCAAATTCCCCCATAAATTTTAATTTTGATCAAAATAAATTCGAATTGAAAAAATCAATACCGAATAACTTCTCGACTATAGGTTGAAACATTATGAAACCAACTTGGGTGCACTCCTACTCTTCTTCTAGGGCTTTGGAATGGTACAAGATTGTGACAAGAGGTGCGGTGGTTGGAGAGATCTCAACATGTCAAACAAACAAAACAAACATCATACCCTCCTTCATAGATAGATCTTTTGTAAATGCAACTCATGCAAGGTTTCATGGTTGCAGTGGGACACAAATTCTGTACTGTTTCCATCAATTTTTATGTTGTTTCCTTACTCTTCCATATGCATTCCAAACTTTGACAATTTATTTGCGTTGTTTGGATCAGGGATTTCTTCTTTCAATTTTGTGAGCTCAACAAAATGAGAGAACATATGCAAAAAAAAAGCACCAAATTTAGTGGAAATTGCACTGGGAAAACAGAAACACCTCCGAAAACTTCCAAAAGAAGTTATTGCTACAGTGCAAAATTTTGCCAAAAAAAGAAACTCTGGTTTGCATGCAATTTTAAGAATGTTTTTTCCTTATTATTACATACATATATATATGCATGCCAAGTTTTGACAATTTTATGTTGCGAGGTTTCCATGCAATTCTAATTGTTTTTCCTCAATTATTACAATATGCCCTGGTGACTTGTTGGTTCACCTTTTCCACCAAATTAGCCTTCACAGAAGGCCCATTTTCGGGGTGAGCCCAAGGTCAGCCCCCGTCCTATACAGGGCATAGGATGTGATGAAAAAGCCTGAGGCCAGGGCTTTACGGAGAATAAAGACCTGATTCAATATTTTTCTTTTTCCATACCCAGTGGGTGTGTCTGCAGCTGAGGAAAAATTACACTGAGGCATTATTATGCTCTCCAATTACACTAAACAGAATCCAAAGCAGGTCTTTAACCTAAGGTTTAGGGTTTAAGTCAGGCCCCACCACTTCCCAAAACACACATAAAAGACGCTGAATATTCAGGTTCCACAACTGGCGTATTGGAAAGCAGAATAGGCACTTTCTGCAGTATTCTGCAACAGCAACCCTTGTTTCTGCATGCAAAATCTCACTTTACTTGTAACGCCAGAGAACAAGCATCCTCTTTGTGGCAGATTCTGCCAGGTGCCCCCCTCTCACTGGGTGTTAGCCGATTCCAGGTTTGATATTCGTTCCCAATTATCAGATCCAATGGTGCAAGGGAAATCTCCACGTGGAAGAATGTTATTGGTCCAAATATGGCGGGAAACACGGCATTATCACGTGGCAGCCTGTCGACCTCCCGGCCTCCATCGCGACAGGAAACTTGTTAAACTGGTAACCAAGGGCGGAGAAATTGAAGTTAGTTTCGGCGGAGTTTAGGCATGTTGTGGGCAGAAAGAGGCGAAAATTTAATTTTTTTTCTCTTTAATGAAAAGGTCAGGTTTTGGTATTTGTTGGGGGGGGGGGGGGAGGAGTGGACACAGGGTAAATAAATTTTCTCAGCATGGTCAGGTAAAAGAACTAGTGTAGTTCAAGAGAAAGGAAACGGTTCTCTTCAAATTATCAATGGCTTCTGCCAGTAGTAAATTAACTACCCTCATTGAGGTTATGTAAAGGATAGATAGCCTTGCTTTGCAAATGGTTACCAAAATTTGCATTAATCAAGGATATGTATTATTGGGTCCCTAATTGAAAGTAAAACTGACAGCCAATTTATGAAGTTAGGTCCTAATTTTAAGGTAACACTTATGGAGATTTATAGTTGTGTCTCCTTCGGTCAAGTATCATGAAAACCCCAACTCCCATGATTTGCAATATCTTTAATAACAAAAATCTTATTGCAATTAAGTACTCATACATGCTACATATGGTAAGTAGGTAGAGTCCCATTTTCAATCACAATTCAAGAACACATCTAAAGACATAAGTTACTTTAACAAGCCAAGTATAACCAAAAAAAGAAGAAACACATCAAGATGAAAAACACCATAATGTAAGTATATATCTTGCATTAAAACTGAAGAGAAAGGAGCTAGCAAACCATTTTCAACTCATATCACATTAATTTTATATGCACAAAAATGTCTTTGATTTTACCAAGAAGTTTTCCAAAAGTGTCTTTCATTATTATTAATTTGATCAATAAAACATGGACTATATAATCTTTGAGAAAAAAAGATTATATCTATGTACCTATATATATGGTTTCTTTTTCACAAAAATATTCTCCATAGTCATTATAATCAATGGACAACTTACAAGATTTTGATTATTATGGAGACAAAAACTATTAATAATCTTGGTTCGGTTTTGTCTTTGGTTTTGTCATAGAATATCACTAGGTACCAATTATAATCCAAAGGGAAAGAATACCCCCTTGCACAAAAAAGAAGCACATATTGCTTCAAATAAGAAAATTGGTTTGTTCTAACTGAACGATATCTTCCATTTGATATTATAAATTATATTTCCCGAAGATATTTGTGCATCTAAAAAGACTCAACACTTTCAATATCCCAATCTTATTTGTATTTTAGAAAGAAAGAAAAGAAAAAAAGCCTCCATTGAAACAGGGGTAGCAGCCCAAACCCGAAGATCTAGGTTATCCTCCAATACAAGGACTTACTTTTACATAAAGACTTGGGATTTTTTTGCCCTTTTTAAATTTGTCATCCAATTGTTGGACGGAATATTTTCCATGAATCTTCGGCTGTTGAAGATGAATCTTACAATCGGGAAGATGTGGTCTTCTCTTTAATTTCAAATGGTGAAAAGAAAAGAAAAAGTAAAAAACCTGTAAATCTCTTGACTCTAGCTATTGAGGAGAAGGGCCAGTCTTGAGGACAGTATGTGTTTCTCCGTGCTTGTTCCCAAGGGCTTGAAACCTGGAATGGCCTCAAGACCCTCCCTTCTTCTATACTTACTACTGTAGTAACCTGGCAGATTTTGACACAATTTTATTGAATAATTAATTAATTAATTAATTATCGTTTCACCAAGTAGGATATTTTTGAAGATTCAGTATTTTCCTTCAAAAAAAAATTCTCAACTGAGAAAAATTAAATTGGAAGTTTTCAACTTTTCTGAAAATAATATAATTAGTGTCAAAGGGCATTGACTAGAAGAGCTCATATTGTAATGGCTCTGTGCAGTATGGCAAGTTCAAACTGCAAGCCGGCAACAACAGCTGGATAGAAAATGTTCCATGAAGTCCCCAAAAAATGAACTCAAAGTTTAGTATGCTGAATATTTATCATCCTTATGGATGTTGTTTAAAGGGCAAAGCAATCATGCCACCAGTTGCTTGTATTTTATTTTTTTCATATAGTAGGTAACGTAGTAACAACAAACAAGAGTCAAGCTATGTGACGCAAGTGTAGTGGGGTGGATTGGATTGGGCGTGTGTGTATCTACACCTCATAGGCACGTGCCTGTTCTAATTGGTCGCTTGGTCGTCTTTTGATTAAGAATAAAATAAAATATGAATCCCTTGAATAATAGTTGAAGGAGTAGCAGTAGAGCCCAGTAAATGATGGTCCGATTGAATTTATCCTCATTAAATTAATTAAACCATGGATGGAAGGAAGCAAGGGAGGGAAAAGAGGAACTAATGAAATGAGTTATTAAAATGTTCACAATGGATGGGCGGGTAGTTGGGTGCCTGGGGGAGGGGGGGCAACTTTCGACAAGCTTCAGGGCGATGAACGTCACATACAAAGCAAAAGAACAGTACTACACAATGAAATAGGTATGTAAAGTATTAGAGTTGAGCTTCTAGGGAACCAGGGAGGAAAAAGATTAGGAAACAATTTCTTCATGAACTGGAGTGTATTCCTATTAAGAAAAATATGTACCTATACTACATAAGGAATTGGCCAAATGAGAGTCTAGAGATGAAAAAAGTTAATAAACCAATAAAGATCATTAGGAAATAATTGATTAAGGAAATAACCAATTAAGGAAAGAAATGATTTATTTAACTAGTGCAATTAACAATAATAGATAATAGGTAGGTGCTATAATTAATTAATTAATTATTATAGGTGTTTCTGGTATAATAATTTGTAGTTCGAGGGTTAGAACTCATTTTCTCTGTTTTACTTACCCCCCGCGCTCGCTCGCGCTCTGTTTCTCCCGCGCTCTACTCTCTCTCTCTCTCTCTTTGGTTTTCGCTTCCTTGCAGGACCTTCCCCGTTGTTGCTTTCATACCTGCTGCACGACACATCCACCCACCCACCCGCGCGCAGCAGCGCAGCGATCTAAAACCCCCACGATCTGCGCACGATTTCCCACTTGCAAGAAAGAGACAAGGAAAGAAAGAAAGAAAGAAAGAAGACTTAGACTCCAAGCTTTTGCATCATCACACAGTTGTTCTCGCTACTTACTTGTCTCTGCTTCTGGAGAGTCGCGCGACCTATTCTTGCTGGTACTCTACTACACGAGCACCAACAAGCACAGGATTTAATTATTTATTTAGTTTTTTTTTGGCGAGGGGATTTGTTTTCCGTAGCGAGAAGTTTTTCATAGCGGAAGAAATACGAGGAAGAAAGAAAGAAGACGAATTCAACTTGTTACTATCCTGTTTGTCGGAGTCCGGTGGTAGTGGGGGGTGTTGTTTGCTTTTGCTTGCGCGACAAGTCTCTTGTGTGTGTGAGGGAGGTGCAGACGAAATAGCGCTAGTGGTGTTTACATTGTAGGCGTTGTCGGTGGGAGGAAAAAAGGTGTGATTCTTGTTTCTTGGAAGGTTAGACCCAGTCTTCGCTTTGTTCCCCCCCCCCTCTCTCTCTCTCTCTCGCTTGCTTCGCTTGGTATTTCTTTCTCCTTTTTGTTCGCTTGTTGGTCTCCTTTTCTGCTGTCGTCGTCCGCGTTCCAATCCTTCACGTCTGCTTTCCGACTCTCCTGCTGGGATTTGCTGTGTGCTGCTTTCTCTTCTTCTTCTCGATACAACACTTTGTGTTTCAAGGTAGCCACAGAAAGGCTTCTCTGCTGCTGTTGCTCTGGAGTGGTAAGTGGCCTTGCTGTTCTGCGCTCAAACGTTGAATGCATCTTGTCATTCACAAATGATCCTCCCATCAGTCTCCTCTTTCTCTCTCTTTATCTCTGTTTTGGGTAAAGGATTCGCTTGTTGAGCCTGTCGTCGCGGGGTTATCGACCTGTCAGCAGCAATAGAAGAAGAAGCAATCTTGGCTTGTTTCGGCTTCCCCTAGAAATCTTGCTGCTTAGAGCTCTCTCTCTTTCGCGCAATCTCCCGCCTAATACTGTCATTCCTGTTAGAGGCCATCACAAGATGTTATTCAAAAAAACAAACGCAATTAGATTCAGCCAAGAGGGCAATAACAAGCCTGAAGTACAGCACTGCTTCTTCTCCGTCTCTTCACGAGGGTTGCATCAGCAGCAGATCATCTTGTGTTTGAGTTTTTCATAAGGAAAAAGATGTCTTATTTTGGTTTTCTTGCGTGGAGAGTACTAACGATCTTGACCCTGTCGACTGCTGATGTTCTGTTTCTGTTGTTTCTGTCTGACTGCAGGTTTTTTCTTTTCTCACCAGAAACGAGAATCCAAAGCTTAACTTCATGCACTTCTTCCTCTCCACGAAAGAGGGCTGCAACAGCAGCTACGAAATAGCATCCTCGACATTCTTGTGGTATTGTACAACAACGGCTTTCTTGAATGAAAACAACAGTAGTTGTCAGCAGCAACATGCCAGGCCCTCAAACACTCCGTAGGAGTTGTCCAGCTGCTGTAGTTGCACCCAAGGTGAAGGTGGTGTGTAAGAAGGCACTCAAGAGGGAGTTTGCGACTGAATCTGAGGAGGATGGGTGGGATGTGCAGCAGCTGCAACCGCCACAAATCTGTCCTAAGAGAGTGAGAGTGATTTGTACTGATCCTGATGCCACAGACTCCTCCAGTGATGAAGAAGGCAACTTCCGACGCCGCAACTTGATCTGCAACAATTTGCATCGACGCCGCAGGCATGTGCAGGAGATTGACATTCACTGCACAGATGGTGGTGCATTCTCTTCCTCCTCTGATAGTGAGGAAGATGTTGAGGTTCCTAGTTACCATAGTATTTTCACTGCCCAGGCTATGAGATGCTCTCTCAATTGTGCGAGCCCGATTTGGACTACTACAGCAAATAGTAGTGGTGCTGTTGTTGCTCCACAGTTGAACAAGGTTTACAAAACCTCTGGGCAATCCAAGAAAAAAATTACAGCAGCAGCAGCCACAGAGAAAATGATTTCCAAAACGGCATCCAATAAGCTGCTGCCGCCGCAGCGGCATGCAGTCAAGCTGCTGGACTCAGCAGTTGTGGCTAATACCAAACTAAGTGCTGCTGCTGCCAATGTCACAAGCAAGCCTGCACAAACAAGTTCAAAGTCCTTGGCTACTGCTTCAAAGGCAGTTTCAAAGACGGGTGGTGGTGTTGTTGCCCTGGAAGATGGGAAAGCACACAAGTTCAGGGGTGTGAGGCAGAGACCATGGGGAAAGTGGGCGGCAGAGATTCGGGATCCATCAAAAGGTGTGCGCGTGTGGCTAGGCACTTTTGAGACTGCAGAGGAGGCGGCACAGGCATATGACAAAGCTGCAAGAGAAATCAGAGGTCCACATGCTCATACTAATTTTCCAGGCCTGGACTTGGAAAACCATGACCAACAACAACATGAGCTTCTTGCAAATCCTGAAACAGCTGCTGCTGCCACTGCCGTGATGAAGGGTGGTGATGTTGCACAATCTGAAGATGCAAGAGCACTGAAGAGCACTCGTGTTTCTAAGAAGGATGCTTTGTCATCACAGCCAGATAACACCAAAGAGCAGCGAGATGTGACAGTGAATGCTGCTGCTTTACTTGAGAAGGATTTGAAAGGTTCTGGAAAGATGGGTGGGCCCGTACTGAAGCCTGAGAAGAAGCATTTGTGTCCTCTGGAGATTGTTGAAGTCTTCACTGAAAGGGTTTCAACGAGTGACAAGTCCTGTTTCACAGCAGTTTTTGAGCCTGAGGCAGCAGAAGATGCTTCTCCTTATGTGAGTGAAAGTTGTAAGGGCTCCTCTGCTCTCATCAGGTCCCCAAAGGATGGAATGGATGATGATGTCCATTCCTTGGGGGAGCCAAAACTGGAGGAGGGCTTACCATGCTATGACGACTTCCCCCACCCTGATGAGGAGTGCAGCAACTTCCTCTTGTGTTCACCCTCATCTGTGTTGGATGGGTGTTCAACATCGTACTCTAAGCTCTTGCCAGGTTCAATTGCTGCTGCTGCTGATCACTCAGATGCCTTGTGTCACCCTTTTGCCACTTGTGGAAGTTTGGCTGTGGAGGAGAGTTTTGGTCTGGCAGAAACTACAGCTTCAATTGGGAGTGACTCTCATACTCCAAACATTTTGGATTGCACAAGTCTCGAGTTGGTGACTGCGAGACAAGAAGATAATGATGAAGAAAAGGTGGACAAGGATGCTGCTGTGGGTTCAGATTCTGACCAGGAGGAGTCAGTCAATGAA
>Ga0116227_10001135_pt1 | contig 57822 bp, 28 predicted proteins | sample S1TSphgellanicum_FD_89693 | JGI IMG/M metagenome (GOLD analysis project Ga0116227, IMG submission 89693) | Host-associated microbial communities from peat moss isolated from Minnesota, USA - S1T2_Fb - Sphagnum magellanicum MG | ecosystem: Host-associated > Plants > Peat moss > Unclassified...
AAGGCAAAACAAGAATTATGGAAACTCAAATATTTCACCATGCAAAATTATAATCTTCAAAAATTCCTCTAAAGGAAACCAAAATCCTTCAAGATATTATACCTTTAGCTAATCTCAAAATTTTAAAACAAGCCAAAATATCATCTTTCAAAAATCCTCACATAGAAATAGACTTATTATTACCTAGGGGCCAAAATCCTTTAAGCTATTAGGGTAAACCAATTGGTGATCAAACACTTGAAACGCTCAAGGTAGGCCAAATCCAAAAGGAGGGCTCCATTGTTTTTGGTGTCCAAACAAAACTTGAACCCCTCCCCTTGGCACCATTGACAATCGTTGAAAACGGATTTAAAATGAGAAAGTTATAGCTCCCCAAAGTAAAGGGGGTCAAAAACTCAAAAAAAAAAACCATCAAACATTACAAAGGCTGATTCCTAAACACTCAAAAAAGTCTTTGTATGTTGTTCTATTGTTATTAGAGTTCAAAGATGATTTGTAAAATTTCTGATGGTGCTCTTAACACTTTAAATCACTTAAAATGAATAAGAAATGAAAAAATTATGAGATTTGAAAATAAGAGAGGTCCAAAGAATAATAATAATAATAACACAATTTATAAGTTGAAAAGCTTATTTTTCTTCTTGTTATTTTTTCAGTAATTTTTTCCCTTTGCACTTCAAAGATGATTTCTAGAGCTTGAGGCAACACTCCCATAACATTTTAAATCACTCAAAGTGAAGCACATATGATGAAGATATAAATAAATGTTATGGTTCCCAGTCTCTCCCATTAAAGGTGGAGCTCATAAAATACTCACAAAATGCTCCAGTACATGAGTGGCTTTGGCATAAATTAATTAAGTTATTTTGGTAGCTTTGTTGATCATTACCCAAACCATGAGATATGCAATTACATGGTCTTGGAACCAAACTGTGCAGGCAAGGGATGAGAAATTATTCATCCCCATCCATCCCTGCACAGTTTGGTTCCAAGACCATAAATGAATCAACTTGTTCTTCTGGCAATTGTTGTTGTTGTGTTTGGTCTTTCCACAATATTAAGAGTTATCCTTTAAAGCCACACCCTGTGTTTGGGCCCTAGTTTCACCCTGTAATCTTTTGGTCCATCCCCAAATTGAGTGCAGGCTTGATTGAAATGAGCAAAAAACCTGGGTACCTTTCCATGAAACTGGGTATCAGTTCACAAGATTGCAAGATTTTATTATGACAAGACTCGGATCTAGTGAACAATATATGGATAGCAAACAAAGGCTCAGCCAGGTAAAGACAGATCCAAAATCATGGGTCAAACTCCTGTCCTGTGAGGACCAATTTAGGTGAGAAAACTAGTTTTTTTTCCTCCTCTGTTTTGTGAATGAAAATTTTACAAAACAAAATAACTGGGACCCAAACTAGTTTTTCCACCAATTTTGGTGGTAAACTGAGTTTCATCCTATCTTTCCTTTTTTCTGAGCGCCTCCACTGCTGCTACATGTATTTCTTTCTCTGCTCCCACATATACAACTATTATAAACACTCTTGAACCTTGTGCATTAAATGCTGAGTTTCAGCATTTCATACTACTGATAACAAAATTTCCTTACTTTGCAGATACCAGTGGAAGAGGATAGGGGGTGAAAGCAGGCCCAAAGAGAGGGTGAAGACAGGGTGACTTTACGGATAACTCTAGTACTCCAGCTATAACTGAGGTCCAGTAGGTGTCCACAATTTTGGGTTGCAACTATAGACAACTCTAATGTATGTAAAACAACAACAACAAAAACTCAAAGAAAAATTGTCTCAATTTTTGTTTGAGCTAGTACTTGGTCTTCATATTGTATAATCCCCAAAAAACACACCAAAAAATGAAGTGTGATGACACCAATCTCCATGCAAAGAGTGATGATAGAGAGAAACCTACCTTCGATGATGATGATGTAGTAGTAGTAGTGGTAGCACCGACCTAAAGGTTCACTCCTTTGGGATGTGGGCTCTATGTAAATTTGTGGCGTTTAGACTTGTTTGGGAACTCATCCATCCCGAATTTCCAAGGAGCACAAAAGTGATTGGATTAGGGCATGGTCGCCATTGCCAATTGGACATGAGGCTCGTGCTTTGCAACTTCGCACGAACCTTTTTTTTTTCTTTTTTTTTTCTTTTCTTGTCTTACTAGATCTCCCATCCAAAGACTAATTTTGGCAAATGTAGTTTGAACAAGTTTTGGCCGGTTTGGGGTTCCGGGTTGGTTCTTAAGGTGATTCTTGGTTCCGTCATCTCACAATTATATTATAACCCATAAACCCTAAGTCCGTATGCCCTATCTTATGGTCTAAACCCTAAATGAGATAACCAAATGTCCGGTTGGGTCCAGGTTTAAGAATCAGATTCAGTTGGTCTAGATGAACTCAAACCCATCTTAGAAAGTAGGCCCGGTGGGCCTACATGGACCTAGACTTAGAACCGGACCTAGCAAATCTATATGGACTTGGGATCCATCTTAGAATTAGACCTTACAGGTTTTAAGACTTTATTTTGTATATTCTAGTTTTTTTAATTTAATTTAATTTTTTTTTTTCCATCTAGGGTTAGACATGTTGTTAGTTTGTGAAGAAAAAAATTCAAGTCGGTATTTTTAAATTTTTTTTTTGAACAATAAATTTGGGAGGTTGGGGAGGAGGGGGGTTAGCCATGTAATTGGTACATGTGGCCACTTTTTTTTTTATTGTTTGTACAATGCTAGTGAAAAAAATCTATTTATTTGTCAAATTTTTATAAAATAATAAACAACATGTAATGTGTGAAATTTAAAAATTATTTATAATGATCACATCCTCATTTGAAAAATGCCTAGCATAACAAAACCCTAATATTTTAGCAAGTTTGCATGAGATACATTGGGGAAGGGATAGTGTACCTATGAGCACAAAATAATTCACTAGCTAAAAGGAAAAAAGAGAGAAAATTCTATTAAAATTTGTCAAAATTGTTGAAAATTGAAAACCATTGAGTTACTACTCTACAAATGCACAACACAAGACATTTTATTTTTGCACACTTATTATTCCTCTCAACTGTTGAAGAAATTCTGGAAAATTCAATTTGAAAATGCAAATCCTTGTTTTCTAAAATAAATAAATAAATAAATAAATAAACATTCTACAAAGAAGTGCCAAACATAGTTGGTTATATAATTAAGAAAGCTTTTTCCAAAATCATGCTTTGCATGGCTCCTCTACAAGACCATTTGTGACTTTAATTAGGGTTTAGGGATGCCCAAGTTCCAATTAATTCTTGACCTAATAAGCCTCATAAAACATAACCCTAGTTATATAGTATACAAAGAATAGATAGAGTAGTGACCTTTTTTTCTTTATGTTTGTGTGTTTGAAATTAACTTGAGGACATGTTCACCTTAACTTCATTGACTACCCATTTTAATGGCCCCCACCTTTGTCTCACTTCAATGGCCTACTTCCACTTTGAAGGACAACATTTGTGTTCTATTATTGGTAACCCAAATGGGTGGTTTTGTGTTAAGTCCCACCCACAAAGGGCTTGTCCTTTAAGGTTAACACCTCACCTCCCCCCAACCTTCCCCCACCCACCTACCTACCTACCTACTTACCCACAAGATCTTTTTCCTCAAGTTCATTTTTTTTTAGTCTTCTTTGAGCCTTCCTCTTTCCACCAAAGTGAAACTCATATTTGAAAAAAGGATTCAAAATAAAGCAAGTGAAGCAAAATGGGTGTACCTACTAGGTAAAAATACAAAAGAATTAAAACAAAGCAAATGAAGCAAATGGGGTAACCTAGTAAAAGTGCAAAAGACTTTAGAAAACAAAGCAAATGAAGCAAAATGGGTACCTAGTACATGTGCAAAAGAATTAAAAAACAAAGCAAATGAAGCAAATGGGTAACAAATAAAAGTGCAAAAGACTTTAAAAAACAAAGCAAATGAAGCACAATGGGTACCTAGTAAAAGTGCAAAAGACTTTTAAAAAAAACAAAGCAATTGAAGCAAATGGGTACCTAGTAAAAGTGCAGAAGACTTTAAAAAAACAAGGCAAATGATTCAAATGGGTACCTAGTACATGTGCAAAAGGATTGTTAAAAAGAAGAAGCAAATGCAAATGAATCATGGGTACAAAGCAAATGGGTACCTAAAATGTGCCAAAATGAAAACATTTGCAAACAAAACTCCAAAAAAAAAGAAGAAAAGAAGAAGAAGAATAAGAAGAATAGCAACTTAATTGCAATACTCTTCTTTTTCTGAAGTTTATGATTTTTTGTTGTAAAGTGAAGAAGAAAGTGTCTTCTTGTTCTAGTTGAACTGGGTTAGGAATAGTAGTACTAGTACCTAGTAGACAAAAATCAATCAATCAATCCACACTCCTGAACTTGATGTTCAAAAGAAACAAAAAAATGGGTACAAAAACAAATGAGTTTGTCTGAAATCTGTTTGTTGAATCCTGCATGTTTCAATCTGTTTTTTATTGAATCTGTTTGGTTTTGGTTTGAATCTGTGTTTTTGTAGTAGGGAAGCAAACTGGGGGTTTTCATGGGTTAAGAAGAAGAAGAAGAGATTTGAGGTTTTGGGTGATGTTTTGTATGTGTATGTGTGTGTGCTGATGGAGGTGGTTTAAGAACGAGGAGTTTGCTTTGGTTTGACGATGTTTTATCAGTTGCTGGGTGATTGATTGATGGTTGCAAAGTTGCAGAATTTGGGAAGAAGGAGGGAAAGAAAGAAAAAAAAACACAATTGAAGAAGAAAGGAAAGGATTGCAGGAGGAAAGGAAGGAAGCTAGCTTGCTGCTGCTGGATTGAATGAGAAGAAGAAAATGCCTCTGGTAAGGTATGAGGTGAGGTGTGAGCATAGCTTGGCAAATCCAGAGCTATTCAGAGCAGCAGGAGGAGCAGCAGCAGCAGGGAGTCTTGATGATGATGATGTTGATGATGCTAAAGCTGCTGCTGCTGATGTCTCCTCTCAAGGCCTGTTGGAGGGTGTTGCTGTTGCAGGTTTGGTTGGCATTGTACGCCAGCTTGGTAACCTTGTTGAGTATGTTCCTCCATCCCTTCCTTCCTCTAGTATTGGTTCCAGTCATCAAATTCTCTTTGTCTGAGTAATTTTCTTTTTCCAAAGAAAGGTTTGTGAGGAGAATTCTAAAAAAATTCAGAAATTAATCTAGGTCATGCACACTTGCAAAACAAGATCTTTAAAACCTTGAGACAATGTTGGGGTCAAAGTTGTGCATAATGTTTTTTCTGTGGAAGTTATGCTGTGTTCCTCAAGGCATCATCCCTGCCTGGGTTCTTGTTTGATAAAACTGTTTACTGGAAATGGATGAAAAAATTGTGGGGAGGAAACAGATTTGCTGGTGAAATTTTCTGTGAGCTTCATGAGCAATTAACAGCATTGAGGAGGCGTGGAAATGGCTTGAAATCAAGACTGCTCAAACTGGAGACAGAGGCGCCAGTGATTGAGAAAGAATTGCGAAACAGCACTGATCAGTTCCGCTATAATTATATTGCAGGTAAGTAGAGACAAGAAAATGGATTAGCACCCAAGAGCAGGATTTCTTCCTTGTGCATGGTGTAGGGTTTAGGGTTCCAAATACTTCCTCTGTCTTTGTGCCTCACATAAAGCTCTTGAATTGAGCAGCTCTTGGGATGTTGTTTGTCCATGCTAAAAACATGCAGCAACATGTTGTTGTTGGTGGTGGTGGTGGTGACTGTGGGTGGGGTGGCAGGTGCTCAGTGGCATCCAATCTTGTTGACCAAGCAAAACAATCTCATCAAATCAGAGTTACCAAATTTTGTTCGCAATCTCTATGACAACTGTCGTGGGCCTCCCCGTCTCTTTCTCCTTGACAAGTAAGACTTATTCCTCTCTCCGCTCTTCTCTCTTCTTTCAGGCTATTCCATTAGAGTAAAATGAAAGCAGACAACAAGAAACAAATTTCAGATAGGTAATTAGCCATCTTTCGGAACCTTGCTATGGGTCAGTCACAAGCATGCAGATCTATTTTGCGTATGTTGTGTGATCATTCTACAATTCTGGTGGTACCCATCACCTGCATCAGGAACAACCAAATCCCAAGTCTGCACAAACAAACCCCATAACTCTGAGGAATATCTCATGAATCATGAATGAGGGGACTGGGTGGACACCAGGTTTGATGTGGCAGGGGAAGGTGCATGTATGAAACGCTACACTGATCCCTCTTTTTATACAAGAGTGTGTTCGGGTTCTTTGGTGGAGTTCAGGAAAGTGCAAAACCAATCTCAGTCTGACAAGGTGCCTACTGAAATGCCCAAAACCCAGCCTGTGCTTTCCTTGACGTTTTGCTTGTCAGTTGAGGGTGGGTGGCAGCTGGTTGAAGAGAACTGGTTTGTTTTTTGTTCTGGAATCATCTCCATTTTATGTTCTTCATTTTCTGATGAATTCAAGCAAAGAGAGAGAGTGGGCACTTAGTGTCAGATACTGACAAAAGTATGATCATTTGCCCAGGTTCAGGAAAAAGACAGATGGTGCAAAATTGGACCAGAAATTCAAGGCTCGTTTCTGTGTTTCAGGTCTACAATCCCATCTCATGATCTCATTTCCTAAGTTAGTAGAAATGCTTGTGGGTTCCTCTTTGGTGCAATTGGTTTTGTGAATTTTCATAGTTGTACTGGCTGTGGAGACCACCCATCACCATGTGGTGACTCTTTTCACTCAATTCCTGAGAGAAGAAAAATCCTGTTTTGCTGTCTTTCAAAAAGTCATAGGAAGCAGCAGTCTTCATTCATTCACACCAAGAATATGGAGGATGTCCCTGGAGCTACTATTAGTCCCCAAATGCCAGTAATGGAGCAAGAAACAAGAACCATCGGTGCAGAGTTTGCAAAGGAACCATCCCCAGAAGTTCCAGGAAAAAATAAGACAAACATGAATGATGAAACATTTCTGGAGGAGGAGGAGAGGGAATTGTCTGCCAGTGATGGAGAACTTTTTGTGGATGCATTGGCTACAATGGACACTGCATCATCAGACATGGAGGAGGATTCTGAAACTGATGTGGTCCCATTGTCGGAAGGAGTTTTTGGGCTTCTTCTTCACAGGAGGAACCTCTCTAAGGAAAGAACAAGCCTTGAAGAAAAAGAGGTTCCGGAAGCTGCTTCCAGTAGAGTTGAAGGGTATTTGATGAAACAACGGGAAGAAAGCTTGGGATTCCAAGAAGCGGAGAATCTGTGGTTCACACCCATCAACCTTTGGGAGGTGGATGATGACCTTGGGTATGAAAAGCAAAGTCCTTGTCGTCTCACAGATCTTGCACCATCTTTTCTCAACCAGTTTGCATGTCAGACACATACCATGGAGTCCCAAAGAGAGAAGGCTCCAGGAGAAGCCCTGACCAGCCTTCAACAAGAGAAGCTTCAAGAAAGCACAGGCTTTCAGGAGAGGAGGCAACAAGTGGGTTTTGGTCATGAATTTCTCAGCTCTCGTTTAGTAAGCTTGCCTGAGGTTCTGGAAAGTTGGAGTGAAGATCTCAGTGCAACACAAAAGGCAGATACACATGTTCAAGATAGGAGTTCACTGGTGGTCAATGAGAGAGAAACAACTTTGGATCAGGACATGATCACAAGCAGCATCACAGATGATGACCACTCAGAGTGCAGAACAAGATCAGTAGATGAAAGCTGCAATCCCTTTATTATTACAAGTGCATCAAGCCCCATGTCATACTCAGTATCGGAAAGCGCATCCCAGGAGGAGGAGTGTACGAACTTCAGTCTAGTACACTCACCACTTATGTCTCCTTGGTCAAAAGTATCGATATCAGCTTATCTATTGTTCCCTGATTCTTCAGGGAGTGATGATAGCTTCAGGATTCACTCTGTACAATCACCACCAGTTGATATCCCAATTGTCAGTGCATCAGCATCACCAACCACCCTCTCAACAGAACAAAAGCATTCTGATGCACACGGGTTGTTGCTAGCTGCCAATGCAGCTCTGACATAATGCTTACTTACTTACTTTGGGTGCAATGGTAAGAACCAGAAAAAAAGCCCGCCCCCCTTCATCTCTAGATCTTCTGTACAGGATCTTGACAAGGTGTTTTTTTGTTGGTTTTTTGGGTGCAATTGGGAGTGACAACAGACTTCTTTCTGTAAATTGAGAAAATGGGTCTCAGCTAAATTTGTGGCAAAGAATTACTAATAGAGTCTAATGTCCAAATCTGGTGTTTTTTTTGTTTTTCCTTCTTTTGCAGGTACAACAACACCAAACTCCAAAGTGATTGATTACACAGTTCAATTGATTGCAAAGTTTTGCAGATGGTGATTTAAACTTGATCTAACTTACTGTCGTGAAGTGGTGATATATGGTTAAACCATATCATGCCAATGTATTATTATGTAGTCCTGGTTAATAATATACACAACAAACAAGCTTACAAGTTTTCTCTGGATGTGAGTGAGCGAGTGAGCGAGTGAGCGAGCGAGAGTTGCTCCTGGAGATGATCATTAGATTCAACCCGGTTTTCCTTCAATTCTTTTTTTGTTAACAGGTATCGTTTCTTCTTCCTTGCCCCTCTGAAATCCAGAAGAGACACCCATGATTCAATTCCCTCTTTTTGCATGATGAAAAAGCACTAGAACTGTTTGTCTACATTGTTCTCCGATTATTATCTCTGCATGTCTGGAGCATCTGTGATCCTGTACCAAAATGGACCTGAGCTGGCCAAGAGATCAATTTGATGCTCTCGACTAGACTGGGGCTGCAGTGGTGCAACGAAGAATCAAAAGCAAAAAAGTATTAGAGTCCTTCGTATCCTTTGATACTTTTTTTCTAAATCATCTGTTTTCAGTAAGAAACGCCATTCTTTAGAGTCACTATCACTTGTTAGCAGCACAAAATATTTGCAAAACTTTTTTTAGTAAATGTGACTATAATGAGAGAAATCTAAGGCAAATATTAGGATTTTGTAAATTGTAGTTCCCTTTGGTAATGTTAATGTTGCTTAGTGTTCAAGTTGTGCAAACTAACAATAATGACTCCAGTTGAAGAGAAAAGAAAAAACAATTTTTTTTAATGCAAAGAAGCAAAAGATATGTCAGCTTGCCAATTGAAAACAGAAAATTTTAATTTAAAAAAGTCTAGTTGACAAGATACACAAGCTGATAGTTAAGGAACTCAAACTCAATGCAAATTGTCACATTAAAACAAGCAGAAATCATAACCTTCTTCAAGTTTGATAATGCATAATAAAGTTTAGAATAACCCATGTAGGAAATTTAAACAATTGGCACTTTTAATCTAGCATAAAAAGATTGTTTTGTACGGTTTTTTTTTGTTTTTTGCCTATTGTCACAATCTTGTAAAGGTTTATATGGAATGTGATTATACACATTTAAATCATAATTTGCTAGCGTCACAAAATAGATTGGTGTGCATATAAGGGATGTTTACTATATCATAAAAAAATTGTTATTAAATCAACAAAGGGGTGTGGGTAGATGGATGTCACTACCATTTCTGAAGAAACCCATCTGTGTTGTGTACTAGACCAAAAGACTTGCATAAAGTTGACATAAATGAAGATTTTGGACATGTCACAAAAGTTAGAGCAACTCTAGCCATAACAACAAAATTTTCATGTATGCCAAATTTTGAATGAAGTCAGCACCACAATCACATGAAAAATGGGTCCTAGCTCTTGTAAATTTGGAATGTGCCAAAAGCTAGTAATATCCACATGAAAGATGTTCGTAGTACTAGAGTTATCCGTAAAGTAAGAAAAACACAGCACCAGAACCCTGAGTTTGGTCATACACAGGGTGAGATTCAAAAGAAACCTGCAGCAGAAAAGTACATTAGCATTCAAGGGGGGATGAAATTCACAAAGCCATAAATTTTGGTGGTAAACTGAGTTTCATCCTGTCTTTCTTTTTTCCGGAGCGCCTCTACTGCTGCTACATATATTTTCACTGCTCCTAACTATACAACTACTATAATGTGTCTCTAGCCTTGTGCATTAAATGCTGAGTATCAGCATTTCATACTAAGTTGCAACATTTCATACTGAGACTTATTAAAATGTCTTTAGTTTGCGGATACCACTGAAAGAGGGGATAGGGGGTGAAAGGAGGCCCAAAGGCAGAGTGGAGGGTTACATTACAGATAAGCCTAGTAACATAAGCATGGATGCCTGACCCTTTTTTAAAAATAAATAAATAGTTTGACAATTTTTGTCAATTGTGAGTAGTGGTGGGTAAAATAGTTGCAAATTGCAATCAAGAATTAGGATTTGCATTTTGATACAATAAGGTCATTTTTTGAAGGCAAAAAGTTCATCAAAGAAACTTTGGATAATTGCAAATCACAAATAGAATTAGGGTTTTCTCTTCATATAATTCCTTGTGAGGTCTTGAAATCAGCTGCAACATTCCTAGTGATAAGATATGCTATACAATGATGCAAATGATACCTAGATTGCAATGTTCCTATTGATAAGATATGTTATAAAATGATGCAAATGATTCTTAGACTATGTTTGGGAATGTTGTCTTTTCGTTCTTATTTTCACTGCTCCTAACTGTACAACTACTATAATTAGTCTCGAACCTTGTGCATTAAATGCTGCGTATCAGCATTTCATACTGAGATTTACTAAAATGTCTTTACTTTGAGGATACCTCTGAAAGAGGGGATAGGTAGTGAAAGGAGGCTGAAAGACAGGGTGAAGAGAGCGTTACTTTACAGATAACTCTATTTTGTCAACTTTTCTCATTTGTTGATATGTAAGTTCAGTTCATAGGAAGAAATAGGGGGCTTTTGACATATACACACTCTTAGAGCTTGATGGAAAAATTAAAGTACTTTATTCCTAATGCCGAAATTCAATCTGCTTAAAGTGTTGAGGTCCATTAGCACATTTGCAATAGGAACCGCTCCTTTTTTCACCTTGCATTATTGCCAAGGCCATTGCTTTCTTTTCTTTCAAAAGTGGATTTTCCATTTCTTTTGGGACATGTTTTATCATCTCTTGGTGGATCATTCATTCACTCATGCAAAGACTAACTTAAACTCTCAAGGACAATTTCTTTCCTTTTTGAAAAGAAAGTGGGATTTTTTTTAAAAATTATTTTGGGTGATGTTCTCTTTTTGTTGGTGGGTTATTTATTTATTTATTCATTCATTCATTCATCCAAAGATTTAGTTTCATCTTAATGTTGCTGTAACTTCAAAGGGTTTTGATCAACCGAATTTTTTTTTCCATCCAATAATTAGGTTTGCATCAATCACATCCCCATGTCATAGCTCTGAAATCACAATGCAAGCCACTATGTCAAGGAACCTTTGAGTAGCAGAAAAAAACAGAACCAACACCACTATGTCAAAGGAAGAAGAGAACCTTGGGTAGCAGAAAACTGGAACCGACAAGATTGAATTGCAAAAACATTCACATTTCAGCAAGAGAAAACAGCTCTGAAATCACAATGCAAACCACTATGTCGAGGAAGAAGAGAAGCTTAGGTAGTAGTAGAAGCCACAGAACCAGCAAAGGAAAACAGCTCTGAAATCACTATGCAAGCTACCACGTCAAGGAGAGAAGCTCGGGTAGCAGTAGAAGACACAGAACCAACAGATTGATGCAAGAAAAAATGAACAGTTTAATAAAAAAATCCTCATGCAATTTGCAGAGAAAATCTCCACAACAATTTGAAGTCTAACCCGTCAATGAGTGTGGTCAGACCATCACCTTCATCACGAATAGCAGTGATCAGCTGCCATGACTACCCACTGTCTTCATCAAGTACTAAAAGTGGATATGTATAGAACAATCAGCCCAATATCTGAGCAAAACACAGGTCAAAAAAAACAAAAAATGTAAAGGATCATGTTGCAGCAGCAAGAGAAAACAGTTCCTGACAAGTACTTAACAACCAAAATGCTTTGAAGGAAAAACCTCTTGGAGGATAGACAATGGGTGAGATCATTTTCAAGCTGTGAAAAAGCATCTAGAAAGCAAAAGGAAAACATTTGCTCTGGAGAGAAGACTGGATTTCAGTCACCAAAAATGTGGCAGATGAAACACATTCTGCACTGACTAAAAGAATTGGGCAGATAACACTTATCAGACTTGTAGTGGCAAGGTAGAACACCTCTTTTGAATCCACTGCCATCACAGGTTGGCTGGAGAAACACAGCAACATGACAGTGGGCAATACTCTTTTCTTTCAGCTAGTGTACAATCAATCCTACAACACATTGTCATCAGATTGTTAAAACGTCAGTGTAGTCACCTTATCATCCTCACCAAATACTCTTTTCCCCCTTTTGAACTATCTCTCAAGTTGTTTTCAACCTCAGATTTCCTGTACAGAAGATGAGAAATCGGAGCTCCATTAGCTGGGTGAAGAAATCATCTCATCATCCTCAAGCAAGATGGAGAAAAAACCAAAGTCATAAATATGATCAACAAATGCAAAATGCGGAGTTAGAAAGATGGTATGCAGATCTCTCCCCTGCTGCCACTCGTTTTGCATACTCTTTTGCTTCTGATCTGCTTTCAAAACCTGGTGAGGAACAGATTTGATGGGATTGTAGAGAGAGGAGAGAGAGAGATGCTGGAGATTAAGTTTAGAAGGATTGTTGCCTGCCTGGTGATGCTGATGGCAGCGCTTTGCACCTCTGGATGCGAGAGAGAGATGCGAGATTATGGAGTGTTTAGAAAGGTTGTTGTATGGTGATGCTGATGGGGCTTTGCACAAGATGGGTGTTGTTGTCTGACCAAGTCAAGAAACCAAAAACAGTCAAAGAGTCACCAGGGGCAAGGTTTACAGCAGCAGCAGCAGAAGTGGTGGCAGTGACTTGCACTGTGAAAGACAATTTCTGGTTCACAGCTGCAAAAGAGAGTGTGGAAGGCAGCACTGAAATCTTCACTCCATTAGGCGCCAATACCGTTGCTGTGTACACAGCTAGAGCTTGGCCGACATTTGTCACAGTTCTTGTGAGAGTGGTCGACAGGATTGAAGAAGATGAAGAAGAAGGTTGTTGATTGAAAACAACTGAGAGAGAAGGGTAATTCAGATCTTGAGGAAGCAATGCAGCAGGAGGACATATGGTTGCCACCTCGGAGGTGATGAGCTGAATGGTGGGAGCTGAGTAGTTCAAACCGCAGAGGAAGTTCACATAATCCTGAGCTCCAAGATCGTAGATCAGACCTGGATCCGTGGCTTTCTGAGGTTGCACAAGGCCAGCTCCAAAGTCAAATGGAGTGGAGACGTTCCCTGTGGCTTCATCATGCATCACAGCATGGGTGTTGTCAGAAATGGAAGCAGTTGTCATGAGAGCTGATCTGATGGCAGCCGAGCTCCAATCCGGATGTGCTGCCTTGAGCAAAGCTGCCAATCCGCTGATGTGAGGACACGACATGGAAGTCCCGGAGATGATGTTGAAGCCCACTCTTCTGTCATCGAGAGCTAGTCCTGTGGGTCCTGTATCGCCAGTCCAAGCAGCAAGGATGTTCACCCCAGGTCCGATCAAATCCGGTTTCAGAATCTCTGGAGTTTGCGGATTGGGTCCTCGCGAAGAGAAAGACGCCACAAGCGGAGCAGGTCTGACATTCAACTGCGTGCCACCGAAGGTCAGCATCGCACTAGGGTTTAGGCTCTTACTCTTGATGAAATGCTTGATCGTTGCACCTTCTAGCGCCCCGACAGCTGTGGCAGGAAGTACATGAGCATCGGCAATGAGTCCCTCACCATCGCTTGGCGTATTGGCAAGAATCATCCCTGCACCTCCGAGTGCAAGCACCGTCTGTCCTTTGGCAACCCTAGGAGTGGTACCTCTGTCGCAGACGACGATCTTGCGAGCGATCGCACCCGGATCCAGAGAACCAGTCATGCACAAACTTGCACTATAAGGATCACTTCCGTTTCCCGCTGCATCGCCGGCGTAGATCAGAGGAAAGGACTGATCTCCTAGCCCGGGTCCAGAGTAGAGTGAGACGCCATGGATCGTTTCTCCGTTGGAGAGGATCACGTTTGCGGGGAAGTTGCGATCTACTGTGCTTGCTCCTACCGTTGTTACCCAGGGAGCAACGTTGGAAACTGAGAGAGGAATAGGTCCTGAGTTACCTGCCGAGCAAGCCACGAATATCCCTTTCTTTATCGCCCCGAAAGCTCCGATCGCGATCGAATCGCGGAAGTACGGTACTGCAGCGCCACCTACAGAGAGCGAGATCACGTCCACTCCATCGAGAACGGCTTGATCAAACGCGGCGAGGATATCGGAATCGAAGCATCCTTGCGCCCAGCAGACTTTATAAGCTGCGATTCTCGCTTCCGGCGCCATTCCTCTGGCAGTACCTGCGGCGTATCCGAGCAAGCTCGCGGGATAGACATCTCTGCCTGCAGCTGTGCTTGCAGTGTGCGTGCCGTGGCCATCAGAGTCGCGAGGAGATCGAAGCTCCAATGTCTCGTTGATAGGTCCTGTCATCGCCTCGTATCCTTTGCAAAAGAACTTGGCGCCGATAAGCTTGCGATTGCAGTTGGATACGGTGAAAGCGGTTCCCGCCTCGCATCCTCCTCTCCATCTCGCAGGCACCGGTCCAAGGCTTTGATCCACGAAGCTGAACCTCTCTGGCCAGATCCCCGTGTCCAGAAGCCCGACGATCACGTCGGCTCCATAGCTGCTTTCTGGCCATAGTCCTTGCAACGAATTCAGACCGAGAAACTCCGGTGTGTGCGTGGTGTGCAGTTGCTTGACGGAATCGGGATACATGTCCAAGACGCCGTGCGTGTTCTTCAGAGCTTGAGCTTCCGATTCCGTCAGCATTGCTGAGAAGCCGTGGAAGACGGTGGTGTACATGTGTAGAAGAAGCTCCTGGCCGGGCGTCGTCGTCGTGGTGCTGCGCGCGTGAACAACGCCTTCTTGCAGTTCTTGCACGGATTGCAGCTTCACGGCATTGAGGACGGAGGTGTACCATCCCTGCTCGTTCTCGAATATTGCAGGCATCGAGGAGGCGGACATCTGCACAATGTATGTTGTCCTCGTCGGCTTCTTGGACGAGTCGAACTTCGCGCTCGCAGTTTCTGCGGCGATTGAAGATAACTGCAAGAGCAAAACTACTGCGACAATAATGCAGACTGCCAGCGTCCTTCTGTGCGCCATGGCCAGCGAAACCTCAGCTCGCTTCATTGCTTCAAGAACAGAAAAAATCTGTCAGATGATCCGAGAAAGCAACTCGGAAATCAAAACAACAAAGCTCAGGCACAGAGCTCAGAAAACCATTGAAGCTTTGCTTTGTGTGTACAACGTGCTGCTGGAGCTCGCTCATAAACAAAGAGCTTACAGAGTAGACAAAAGCGAAGGCTCCACAGCAACAGCAGCAGCAGCAGCAGCAGAGCTCTCAAGTAGCTCTCGCGACTACTACTATTATTAGCTCAACAGCACTCGCATCTCCCAACAAGAAGAACGCGACAACGCCATGACAAACAGCAACAACAACATTTGATCTCTGAAGCTCAAAGAACCTCTCCACAAAGAAACCGCACTACCACTACTACTACTAGTCAAGAAACCAACACGCAAGAAATCGCGAGCTGAAGAAAGGCAAGCTGCAGTTGCAAAAACCTCAAGCTCCAAAACCAAAAGAAAGCAACAACAAAAACCAACAGGGACAGAGCTTCTTGCAGCTGCTGTAAATCTTGTGTCACAGCAACTCTCTCTCTCTCTCTCTCTCTCTCTCTCTCTCTCTCTCTCTCTCTCTCAATGCAGCAGAGGTCCTCGCAGGCTTCCGTGCTTCAATCGCTTAATCAATCAAGACGTCTGGCTGTCTGTCTGTCTTTGCAAGTGTTGTTGCTGGCCGTGTTCTTGAAGTAAAGACGACGACGAAGAGAAGAATGGGCGATGCGCATTGGCGTCTGTATTGCAGTCGGAGATCAAACTTGTTCAGGAAGAACACTCGGAGCTGGTGAGTTCAGGGACAAATTCTTGGCATGAAAAAATGATGAGCGAGCGAGCGAGCGAGAAAACAAGAAAGCGAACAAGTTCCAAAAGAAATAGAGGACAGCGGTAATTAATGATCATAGCACGCTGCCACGCGCGGCGAGGAGGCGAGTCGCGACGCACGGCATTGCCTGGTGGCGACGTCGTCTCGAGGACGCTGTTGCTGGCGGCAGACAAGGCGCACACTGCACTACACTGCACACTGCACACTGCAACTGCAAACAGACGACAAAAACGAAAACCCAAAAAAAAATTAAAAAAAATACAGAGAATAACCATTTTTGGACCCCTTTCGTTAAGGAATTTTTTTTTCAAATTTTTTTTTTTTTTGAGGGGGGTGGGGTGTAGAGGGGGCAGTTTTTTAGGGATTCTAAATGTTGAGTGAAAGGGATGAGGTTTTGAATTGTGGGAAGCTTGTGTAGAGAGAGAGAGGTAACTACTAAGTACCTCAATGTTGATATTCTTAGCTTTGAAAGAAGAAGAAGAAGAAAATTTTGGTTTCACTACTTTTTAGCCTAAATACATTGTTAGATGACACAAAGGATAGTTTTGCATGACTATTTTGGACCCTTTTTTAGTTTCAATATCATAGTCTCTCACATACACCTATGAATTATTAGGTCATTTGCTTGCAATTTTTGAATAATGATGTGCCGCTACTACTTGGTTACAAACTTGGTCGAATTGAATCGAGGTGTATAATATCTACTTCATGCCAAAAGAGCACTGAGTTTTGAATAAGTTCCTATAGCCGATTTAATGGGTTTCAACAATCAATTCTTCTGATCTAGTTTTGAATCAATTCCTATCGCCGATTTAATGCGTTTCAACAACCAATTCTTCTAATCTAGTTTTGAATAAATTCCTACAGACGATTCAATGCTTTTCAAGAACCAATTCTTCTAATCTAGTTTTGAATCAATTCCTATAGCAGATTTAATGAGTTTCAAGAATCAATTCTTCTAATCTAGTTTTGAATCGATTCCTATAGCCGATTCAATGCCTTTCAACAACCAATTCTTCTAATCTAGTTTTGAATCAATTCCTATAGCCGATTTAATGAGTTTCAAGAATCAATTCTTCTAATCTAGTTTTGAATCAATTCCTATAGCCGATTTAATGCGTTTCAACAACCAATTCTTCTAATCTAGTTTTGAATAAATTCCTATAGACGATTCAATGCTTTTCAAGAACCAATTCTTCTAATCTAGTTTTGAATCAATTCCTATAGCCCATTTAATGCGTTTCAACAATCAATTCTTCTAATCTAGTTTTGAATCAATTCCTATAGCCGATTTAATGAGTTTCAACAATGAATTCTTCTAATCTAGTCTTGATAAATTCCTATAGCCGATTTAATGAGTTTCAACAATAAATTCTTCTAATCTAGTTTTGAATAAATTCCTATAGCCGATTTAATGAGTTTCAACAATCAATTCTTCTAATCAAGCTTTTTTGCATTGTGCCACATCCATAGTTGTCGGCCCTACTTTTTAAACCACATTAATTTGTTTGTTTCTTTTATTTGCTCAAAAATTTTGGGGAATGTTTCACCCTTCTTCAACATCAATTCTAGACATCATTCTATGTATTGGTGACGACTCACGGCAAAGAACTCTCACTTAGAACAGATTTTAGTTCGACCCATTTGCCATGATTCAAAAACCTAAAGTTAGAAAATAACTTTGAAGTAAACCCTAAACCCTAAATCAATTGAACCCTAAACCCTAAATCAATTGAACCCTAAAAACCCTAAATCAATTTTTTAGTATAATTGAAGGGCAGGCACCTTACGCAGCCCGTTTTTTTTCCTGCACTGTTTCCCGGGTATTTTGAAAAACAGAATGCTGACCGGAGCAGGTGTTCCATTTTATGAAACACCTCGCATTATTTTATTTGTGTGATACCCGTCATCTACCCACCAGATATCACAAGAAAAAAAAAAAAAAACCGGCACAAAAACTAACTAGAGCACTGAGGTCTTTATATGCTTGTTTAAAGCCCTCGACCATGGGCTTTACCAGAATCGGGCCATTCTCGGCCCCATGTCATCATGCCGGGTCTTAGGTCTTCCGGCTGCATTAGTGAAGGAGTTTGGACTAAGCAACCAGTGAGAACTGCCCGGTTATCAGGGGAAAAAAAAAAACGAGCCATGAGAGTGGCGAGTTTTTTTTTTCTGGTAACCGGCCTGCTCAAGCCACAGTCCAGGACATAACCGGTGACTCGACGGATGGGATTTCACCAGCCCGTAATCGATAACTACTCGGACGTGTGCGATGAATGCTGTTGTCGCTGTCCACATAACCCCCCTACACCCGTCTGGCGGACCCAGTACGCAGTGGATCTGGGTTGTAACCCAGGTTACATGGTTCTCTCCAGTGTTGTTCGGTAGCTCTATCCATTTTGAACTCAAGTTACCTAACCCAAGTTACATGGTTCTATCCAGTTTCGGGTAGCTCTATCTTTGTTGAAGAAACAACCAGTAGGTAGGGGTCGGGTATATGGACCCTTGACTGACGGTTCTCAACCTATCTAAGAACCTTTTTTTCCTACTTACATTATCTCATTTCTAGCCACATTAGGGTAAATCTTCATATGGATGGGTCACCACTTTGGCAATAACACAAATTTTTTTAATAATTAAATGTTTTTATTTGAAATAAAATTTGGATTTCTCAAATTTTGGCTTTTTTTTATTATGGAAAAAAAAAACTTTTAATGATTTTTTTTTCTAATTTCTTTTTCTTAACTTGCAAAATAGATAAATTTCACCACCAAACAAAAATCAATACTTCAACTTACATCACCAAAACAAATTGAAACATTTTGGTAAAACCATTACATGATGAATCAATTGTTTAGACACACAAAAAGGAAAGAAAGTGTTTGGTGATTGTGAAGGAGTAACTTTTGTTATAGAACCAAATCACAAACATGTAGTAACATAGGCTCACTATGGAAGCTTTTGTACTCTTGTTGGAAATTTGTATGTGTTCAAAAGGATGGGATAAGATTATAAAAGCAACTATATTTTGCCTTGAGGAACTTAGTTTCTTCAAATTTAGATGGAGGATGCAAAATCAATTCATGCAAACTTCAAAGTGGACAATAATAGTTGGTTTTTGTAAACAATCCTCAAAGTGAAAAATGAACTTCACATAAACAATGTTTTCAAGTAAAAAGTCATCCAATTGTGTGACAAGTAAAAATGTATTTTATGATTTTGGTGAGAATTCTTGATCATCCCATTTGAGCTTTGGATGTCCCCCATTGTCACATAAAGAACATTATATTCAAAAGATCTTGGTTGAAACATACCATTTTCCATGGTTGGGAATATTACAAGCTTATGATCCCAAAAAAAATCCTTCAAAAATTTTGTTGTTTTTTAACCAAAAATTGGGAAATTTGAGTTTTTCTAGTGTAAATTTGACTAATTTGTTTTTCTTTTGAATTTTTGGGGACATTTGCAATACCACATTTTTTAATTAAAAATCAAATCAAGAAAAGAAAACCATGCTTGCATATTGATAGAAAAACTAAATGTCTATAAGTACCAACAAAATTTTGAGATGAAATTTTCAATTCTTAAATAGGCACAATCAAAGTTAGAATGTTGCATTTTGAATTGCCTAAATAACTCTTCAAAAAGTTAGGTAAGAAGTTGTGTCAACTCACAAAGAACAACATGCACTCCTTTCAAACTATGTGGCACTTGATGCTCTTCTTGATGTTTGTAGTTTGTACTCATGATGGTTTTCTTTGTAGTGTTTGTTTGTTTGTTTGCTCATCAAGGAAGTAGACATATATCAATGCTACAAGGTATGTAGTTTAATAAACCATGCATGAGTGTAGATCTTGTGGTATGGCCTAGAGAAGTGAAGCCCACTCCATTGATCCAATGGTAGTTGAAGACTTTTAACATGGGCTATCTCCATTGAATGTGTTGCAATAATTAGTTTGGGTTTGTAGGCCAAGGCTCAATTTGCCATGTTCTTGGACACACACCCCCCTCACAAAAGTTGCATACATTATATATAGGGGGGTAGAATAGATTTGGTATTATGCATTATACCCCTTAAATATGAGTCACTAGGGCAAAGGTGAATAAACCAAGATATAAGGATGAACTTGAGGAAAAATAAAAGGTTCCTTAACATAAAAGACCATGGGAAATGGCTATAGAGAGCCAATAGTACATAAGAAATGACATAGATTACAATGGTGTGGGTAAGAATGGCAAAATCAATTTATCATTTGCCAACACTATCAACTAATACACATTTAATTTGTGAAAGAAATAGGTATCCTTTTAAGTTATGAATTTTAATCTAAGATAATTAAACCCTAAATGTATAATTGTAACTAGCCAACCCACTAATATATATATATATATATATATATATATATATATATATATATATCACATTAGTGAAACTATCCACCCAATTGCAAATAACATCATGCATGGGATGGTAAGTAATTAATTTAGTTAATCTATCACACCAAAAAGGGAAGGATGGTGTAGGTGTGTCTAACTAAACTCTTATCCAAATGCACTAGTACCAACAAATGCTTCCTTCACAAAATAGAATTCCCACTACACTTGATGACCTTATAGAAACTCCTTTAACTACAAAGGCCTAATGATGGAACTTTGCTTTGCAATAAACATACCTATCGCATGGGTCCAAACCAATGTGGTTGGTTATTGAGAAAGTAATCAATTATCTACAAGGGTATCAATAAGGGTATTAATAATTTATATGTCAATTCTTAAATTTGTTGAAAATCAACTAGAGAACCTATTTGCTTTTAAGTGGCATCCATAGAATTGACAAGACCCTTAGGGGTGGGTATTGATTTGTCAAAATCTAATAACTCACCTAAATGCTTGGAAATTTCATCCAAGTAGGTTTGCAATCCTTAAACATGTTTGTTGTAATTTCCAACTTTCTATGGAAGGATAAGAACATTTCAACACAACTTACAAATTTATTTTATGTGTTTTTCTTAATCATCATTTTAAACATATTTATAAGATCAATATGCAAATATGGACCAATGTTGGCCAAGTCTAGGTTTCCATCCATGTGCATGTGTAATAACCAGTCTATGTGGAAATGGACTTGTCTTAAAATCAAACCCAATGGTTTTACATGGACCTAGACCTACCTTAGAATCAAACCTAGTAGGTCTTAAAGGTTTTTTTGCAAGGTCCAGCTATTATAGGTTTAAGTATGGGCATGTTTGCCATAGTTATATCTAACTATTACATAATAACTACTAACTATTATAACAACTATTATTTATGCTAGATACTAGACCTATTAATTAGACTAGCTATTATAAGTAATAATAGTTGATAAGCACTAACATTATAATAATATTTTATTTTATTTATTAAATTATAATAATAAATTATTTATTTTACTTAGACCTAAATCTTATTAACCTAACTTAATATTTATTAATTAATTCGCCTAACTTTAATAGCCTATGTGGCCCATAAGTTGACCAAGTGGCACTAAGGTTAAACCACATGGCACCTAGGCCTAATGTGATAGATACGAACACTAGACTCTGTCTTCCAATAGATACACTAGAAAAAAAATTATCTTTTGCAACTTGTCTTACGTAACCACAAGTGTTTTATGCAACTAAAAAATGTCGCATGCAACTATTTTTTAGTTGCATGTGACATGTGCAGTTGTATAAGACAAGTTGCAAAAGACAATCTTTTTACTAGTGATACAATTTATCCATAATGTTCATTCATAATTTTTGATTAAATCTTAGTTAACTTTCAGTTAAGTTTCATTTAACTCTCTATTAACTCTCTATTAATTTTTAATTAAGTCCCAATTAATTTTTAGTTAAATTTTAATTAAATCATAGTTAAATATTAATTAACTCGTAATTAAATCTTAGTTAAATCCTAATTAACTATAGTTAACTCCCGACTTCTAATTAAATTCGAATTAACTTTTAATTAAGTTTCAATTAACTCATAATCGACTCCTAGTTAGAAAGGTTCCCAAGAAGCTTCCTTACTTGATATGCACATAAAAGCCTTTTTTGAAGCTTCCTTGAATTAGGTCCCCAAAAAGGTATAAATAGGAGTAGGACCCCTCATTTCCTTTAATTTATTCAACATTAGTTTTAAGCACAATTTTGCATCATAGCCTTGTCATCTTCTCTTTATATTCATGTTTGCATATGTTAACATCGTAAAATTCATTTTCATGTTTGTCATGCACATCTTATGTTCCTAGTTTTGAATCACATAATCTTGTTTTGTTCTTTGTTTGGAAGTTTAATTTAGACCTTTCCTTTAACCTTTGTTCTTGTGGTTTTCGTGTCCTTGACACTTAAACCATGTAAACCACATGGCATTTATGTTTAGATCACATAGGCCACATGACACTTAATTAATTTAAGCCTAGACCTAAGGCATGCCACATGGCACGTAGGTTAATCTTAAACATAAACCACACGATATTTTCCCAATTTTTGGGGCAATTTTTTAGATTTTTTCAGAAAAATATTTTCTAATTATTATTTTTTAATCCCATCATGTGAAAATTATCGTCAAAAGACCATTGGTAAAAAAAACCATAAATTCGACTCCCCCCCCCCTCCACCCCCAAGATAAAAGGTCAACATGTGTTTTTTTAATTTTGTGGGCTTAATATTATTATATCCTTTTTTATTTCTTGGTTTTTCCTTCAAATTTACACTTTAAAAAATAAATAATAAATAATTCCAAATGAAATTCACAAAAAATATATATTTTTGGAAATTAATTCAAACAATGAATTTTATTATATATATAATATTTATTTCAATGGATTGTATTATACATCATTTCATATATTATAATTTTACTCCCACGAGAACCATAATTGAAATTGTATCTAAGATGAAAAAGTCATAAAAGGCTAAACAAGGAAAATTATGGCAATAATGCTTATTGGATCCATTTCTTTTTTGGGATGATGATATTTACACAATTGCTTATAATTGTTAATGATTTTTCTTTTAAAAAAATTTATATGCTAAATAAAATTTTCCAAATACAAAAATCACTAACAAGTAGGTAGCAAAAAACACCTTAATAAATGATTTTTCATTTTTCATACACCTATCTAGTTCATACCCTACCCTATACAATGGTGTAGGATGTCCACATCGTACAAGTTGCAATGTTATGGTCATTTGTGTACTCCCCATACATACAATAATGTATTTGCACAAAACCAAGTGTAGAAATCATTCATTTCAAAAGATGAAGAAACATCTAGTCACATGATAATTGCAAAGGTGATTTTAAATCATTCAAATTTCAAATGGAGTTGCACACATAAGCTTTTGCAATTGCATTTAATTGCAAGTGGGTTGGTTACAAACAACATAGTTTCTTCTAGTAAATTGAAGCCCAACATGGTTTGGTTGGACAAAACAATATGGGGTAGATGTTCACAAAGTTGAAAATGTTATTTGTGTGCATAAGGGACATGTAAAATAATTGTTGATGGAAATTTGACTATGCACACATGCAAATGGAAATTGAGGTTTCAAGCAACTAAATTAATGGGGTATTAACTTTCCAAAGTAACATAAGATGGGCTTTTCATAAAATTAATGCACTTTAACATCAAAGACAAGTTATTTCATTTAATAGAGATGAGTGAACTATACTAATATCACAAGTGTATTAAGGAACCTATAAATTTGAGGAACCATAATGGTATGAATAATCAAATTAATTTTAAAAATTATAAACAAACTAAATTATTCTATATATGATGGTAATGCCAAATTGCAATATTGAAAGGAATATTAATTTTTGAAAATCATCAACTAGTTGACATACAATAATTGGTTAGTATCAAATATCAAATGCCAATTTTTTTCATCTACACAAAATTAATCTATTCAAATTTACATTCAACATCATCATTCAAATTTTGAATTGGTTTCAATATGGTTAATGGTATATTGCTTATGCTTTTATTGAAAAAGTCAAAAATATGTGCATGTATTTAACATAAGAGATTTTTAAATGCTAAAGTTTTGCATTTGTCCAATTTGAGTTCAAAAAGTAATGTTCATTAGGGACATCTAAATTCCAAATCTGAAGTCCCATCATTTCACATGGCTTCACATCAACACTCAACATCCAAGAAAACAATGGATTGCAACATGATACAAGGTGATTTGTGTATTGCCATGCAATGTCATGTTGTTCTTCTCCAAAAGCAACATTAGTTGTTGCAAAATTAATCTTCAAAACATTTGTTCTTCTGAAGTTCATTTTCATGTTCTTCCAATAGGGCATCCTTAATTATGAAAATGTTCATTGACAACCTTGCTTAGAAGAGGATAATCACACCTTGTATCATTTGGTCATTTCTTTTGTACCATGACTAACTATCAAGGTTTTCCATACTATAACTTAACATTTCTTCCAGAACTTGTGATCACACCACAAACGATGAAAATAATTCTATCTTAATTTGTAAACCAAAAATGCTCAAATGTTATAATCTTCAACATTTGAAATTTTTCTTTCATGTTCCTTCCAACACAATAAAAAGAGAAATCAAATCCTCAACAAATGCATCAATGTGATAATATAATGAAAATTTAAAATTTTAACAAACCTTTAATTACTTTTTCATGTGAGGTAGGAGCCCCAAACAATGAATCCTTCAATAGGATTAGCTTTGGTGGAAGTGCACTTAAACATTTTCAATTCAAAAACTTGAACACTTTCACCAAAATATAAAAAATGAAGCCCTTGTTGTCAAAATCCTCCACCATAACCTTGATTCTTTCAAGCCTAACATATTTTTTCAATGCAATGCATTCACCTATAGGTAAGGTCTAGGATTATTGCAAAAATATTATGAATCATCTTTTCACCGAAGGCAATAAAGAAGGACAAAAGGATTGCAAGATAATCACCATCTCATCCACAATCCTTCCATTAAAGGATTTCAAATTCTAAATAAGGGCATTCACACTACAAAGGGGGGATTGTTGTTGCCCCTCAAAAATACTAATCCTCTTGAGCTTAACATAGATGGTTATGGCAACATGCAAAACATTAAACACAAGTTAATGACCGTTCCATTGATTCAAAATAAATTTATGAACCACGTGGTTTGGAATCTTAATGATTATTTCAACTATGGTCCATGTAGGGCAAACCCATCCTTGGGTGATAGCATTAAAAATCACCTCACCTAAGTTTAAGGAAAGGTGAACCTAGTTTAATTGAATTTTTTTATTTTTAATATTTTTAAATTGTGAATTTTATTATGACTTGCAGCACAGGGGCTTTGTGTTCCTCATCCATGTATACACCATGGAAAATTTGTAAACATTTACATAGGTTACACAAGTAAGAAATTTGTGTTCCTAAATTTTTTTTGATATCATGTGTGCTTAATATTCTTGGCCCCTTATCATTAAATGTCAAGTTGCACCACTATTATTTATTTATCAACTATAGTCATTAGGGCATGGCCCCAATCGTTGGTTGAGGGAAAAAAATGAAAATTATTTACAAATTTTGTAAACATGAATGTAATGGCCTTCCAAGATCTTTAAGTTCTAACCTTTGAAAAATGTTCAAATTTTTTCAGCGACATCAATCTGCTATCTATTTTATATATTAAAGCAACAGTGATGTTTGTCTGTCTGTCCGGGTAGCACCTGGAATTTTTTTCCAGTCACTGCCCGTTTTTGTGGTGTGCTTTGTAGAAGGGGGGGGGGCGGGTAAATTGAGGAATTTTTTGATTTGGGAATTTCGATCTCTGTGACAGTTATTACCCAACTGACAGCTTCGAGGACCTGAACCGAGGTGGCCAGAATCCTCGATAAAGGACCTGAATCGAGATTCTCAGTACCCGATCCAGACCTCGAGACGGACCTAAAACGAGGTTCCCAGAAAGAAAACCCGTCGTTGGGGACCTGAAACGAGGTCCTCAGAAAGAAAACCCGTCGTTAGGGTCCTGAAACGAGGATGCACTCTTTTACTCACCAACACTAAATTTTTTTTTTAAAATTAATTTTAAAATTTAAATTATTTCTCTGGGGCCTTGACCTAGACCCTATACACATGCACTCTTTTACCCATGGTGCTTCAGACCCTAAGAGCCGCCTGCTTCCTATTCTTTGAAAAAACAGGCCAGGGCAACCGCTGCGGGGGGCCGGGCGAGGTGCCACGGGTGGCTAGAATGGCGTAGCCACGGGTTGCCCTCACTTGTTAAACAAAGAAAAAAGAGGAATATTTGAAACCTTCCTAAAAATCAAAATTAAAAAACGAAATTACATGTTCTTTTTTGTATTCCTAAACAAATGAACATCAAATGCTACTTTCTTTTTTTTTAAAACTTTCTTTGACCATTCATTTGGAATATCCAAAAAAAAATTGTAAATCCAATTGAAATGTCAAATTTCTCATGACTTGAATAATCTTTTGAGACAAAATTTGAACTTTCTTTAAGTGAATCTTTTGTTATCCTAATGTTGCATGGGTTAAAATCATTATTAGTCATACCATCCAAGGATGGGTTTGCCTTGTAACCTCAAACTAAAAACTAAAGTTTGAAAACAAAGCAAATGTCAACCATAGCATAAATTGATGAATATTGGAATACATAAATTGTTGGAATTTTGGGATTTTGATGTTCCCACCAAGTTTCAATTGAGTATTTAATGGTTACACCATGTTCCCCAATTCCCAAGGAATTCTCAATAACACCACGTTTTATCTCATAATTTTCACCCAAGTTGAATTTTTGTATCCTACTAGGTAGGCTAAAGGGAAGCACTCCTATGTTTTTATTTTGAGAGCATAAACTTTTAGTTGGGGGAGAATTCAAAGTTCTATAATTTGATTTGTGATGGGCCAATCGAAGTGACTCATTTTTGAAAAGAAAGAAAGAAAGAAGTTTAGAACTACTAAATAATAGAACTATAAAATAGGTATTGAGATCACTAATGGTGCATTCACACTTGATGTTAAGTCAGTGTTAAATGAAAATCCAGATGGCATCCCAGGTGGCACCCAATGTTAAATGGGCCATAGCTCAATGTTAAATGAATGTTAGCTTAACATAACACTTTCGTAGCAACTAGGTTTAAGTCCTAAATGGCTAACATGGTGGTAGGGGACTTAACCTTAGAGTCCCTAACACCTAGTGTGAATGCACCTTAAGAAGACAAAATCACTTGTTGACACAAAGAAGATTGAGGTGAGGAAGGGTTGTTGATCCATTTTCAAAACACAAAGGAAATGGAAAATCCAATGCCAAAGCCAAACAACTTTGAGCTTTGGCAAGGAATTGGACATAGGTTATGCATCAACAATCAAACATAATTTGTCATTTAGGGGATATATCTTGGCCCATGTTCTTATTCCTCTCTTTCTCCCCAACTCTATTGGCCTTGCCTACCAAGGCAAGGATATTGTGTTTAGATTCATTATAGAGTATAGTAGCTTAAGGGATTTTTATAGGCCCCTAGGTAATAATAATAATAATAATAATAATAGGTCTATTTTTTATATGAGTATTTTTGAAAGATGATATTTTGGCTTGTGTTGAACCTTAAGATGAGTTACAGAGTTATAAATTATCTTGAAGGATTTTGGGTTTCTTTTAGAGGATTTTTTGAAGATTATATTTCATATGGTGAAATATTTGAGTTTCCATAATTCTTGTTTTGCCTTAAGATACTTTTTAATGTAACTGGCAAGGCCACAGTGTGACACAGCCCTTGTTACAATTGTAAAGGTGTTATGTATTTGCCATGCAATTTGAATTCATCTTGCCCAACTTGTTGAAAGGCCTTTGTTTTTGGCCAGTTTTAGTATTATATTAAGCCTTTGCATTTTATTTTTGTGCATAGTATAGTCTCCTCCTTCCCACTCTTGGTGTAGCACAATTCTTGAAACAAGAAGGTGAGTACTAGGGGAATGTAACTTAGGTCTCATCAATTTTCCATTTTGGTTAACTTGGTCTTCATCATTTTTCCTTTTTTAAAAAATTTGAATTTTTTCCCCCATACATTTCATCTTGCATTGGAATTTGGCTTGCTACTTGCTACCAAAAACTGAACAAAGAAGGGTCACCTTTATTTTAATTAGATAAAAAAATATATATATCCCCATTAATTAACATGCTTCAAGGATTTCTCTTTATTAAATTGAAAACCTCATTCCAAACATTGCAAGTGAACATTGACAACATTATCTCACCATTGGTACTTCAATTGTTTTTTTTTTCTAATTTAATATTATTTATTTGATTTAGTTTTCAAGACTTCCTTTCCTAGGTATCAATGATCAACAAGGTTCCTACAAATTCCATAGCATCCCCATTACATAATATTGAGTGGGTGGCTTATATTTGATCATATTGAATGGAGGCCTTGGGTGAACCAGCACCCAAGTTGGTACCACGGTAAAAAAATCCCCAAATTCATTTAAATTATCTCTAAATATTCAAAATCTTCTATGCTTGGACTAAGTGAGGGTCTCCAAGTTCAAATCTAACATTTTCCAGGTTTTATAATATGGCCACTAAGAGGTCTCACTCAAAAAGGTAAAGGTAGGTGAGCTAGTTAACCCTGGGCTATGGGGTGGGTAATGAAAGACCATCCTAGTTAAGAACCCACCCATGATTACCCGCATGCACAAGTTTCTAGGTACTCACTTGTTGTTGGCTGAAGAGAGCTAATCCCCTACCAACATTGTGAGAGAGCTAACTCATGTGCAAGCCTATACACCTACTTAGGGTATGAGAGTATTAATAAGTAAGTATCATATGTCACAAATATATGTGCCCTTCCATTCTGACAAGAAACTGGGGCTGAATGAGGCTATTAATCAAGGGATTCAATCAAATGCTTTGGACCCATGCTTACATTTAGTTAGTTACACCCCATCAAGATGGCAAGCAACATGGTACATAGTTGTGTGTTGGAAAAGTGAACACTGATTGTCTTTGTCTTGTCTTTTCTTTAGAGCATCTCCACCAATGTTCAGTATGTGAGCCTCCAAACATGTTTCTCACATCCAAACTTTTTTTCCAACCCCAGAAAACTGAAACCTGGGGGACTGCAAGTACGTGGGTGGGAGACTACTAATAGCAATCCACTTGGACCAATCAAACCATCTACCCAATCAGAGACAACAGGGAGCAATCAATAAACAAGATTTGACATGTTTATTGGACTGGTCCAAGCCTCCCTCCAGGGCTAAGAAAGCTGTGGTCTTTTTCAGGGTCTTCCAGTGGTTTACTGCTGAACCTCCTCATCCAAGATTTCAATGCAGGGTCACATACATACCCAGCATTGATGGAGATTCTCTTTAGAGAGTCTCCACCCACTCTATATCCATAATTTTTCGGATGAAGTATAGGACTCAAATCGTGTGAAATTGTCATTTTGACACTAAGTGTGATCAGTTATTGGCTGGGAGCAGGTTGTTTTTTTTCTTTTTCTTCAACTTTGTGATGTTGCTGAATAGGTGATCATCTAGAAGAATATAGCCAAATTTTTAAATATTCAAAACATGAATTAGAATTTTTTTAATATCCTTTCATGTTGTAGGTAGTAAGCCAAATTTTTAATTATTTAAAAAAATTACACAAATTGAGATTATATCGTATCTAGAGAATATTTTAAATTTTGTTCACACTTGGATTTGAAGGAGATATACACCCAAATAATTAAGCTAACTCGGTTGATCTTAATTATATAGGATTTAATTGAGCAACTAAACAAACACATGTGATTGTCATTGTGCATTCCTTTGCCTACAACTATCGTTGTCATCCCATACAAAGCATCACATGAAAATACCATGAATAGTACATCATCTCCAAATTGGCCCTCTATTTGGGGTTAAGGTGCCCCTAAGCCATATAGTAATATTGAATTACTTAATGAAAATCCACCATGGCTAAACACTTTGGCTTTAAGGTGAAAAGAACTTGGTAGGCTATGTGCAAATATGAACCCCATTGTTATTCGCATAATTACATCCTATGGTCACATCCAAAGTAATTGATGTTATTTGTTGCATGTACACATAACCCCTAACTCAAATCTATGGATTTAAAGCCAATAACCACCTCCACAAATAATGGTATAACATAATGTAGTTTAGTGTGGGGCAATTGCCAAATTCTCATAGCCATGGGCATAACATGTCAAAACAATAGCTCGATATTCACACACTTGATTCCACATATTAAGATCATCCAAGTTGATTACTACCATTACATCTCATCAAATTGAGATTAATAGTTTGGGCTCATGGCCAAACAATAAAAAGTATGGTGAAAAAGATGAAACATAAACTTGCCAATTAAACTTATACCCCATAATTAGCCATGGTAGTTGTAAGTCCCAATTTCAAGTATGTCCTTTTTGGAGTCCATATTTTTGCAAGCCCCTTTTCATCATTTGCACCATTCATTTAGCTAACCCATCTTATTTTAAATGGTTTTGTGAAATAATGGGATGATTAATCAATGCCTTTTCACACAATTCTTATAACTTTCCACAAAATTTCATAACTTGGTCAATGAATACTTCAACTAAAACCCCAAAGTCACTAAGCACCCTATCCAAAATGCATATACAACACCTTCACTACTACGATCTAGTAATGGCACCAACTCTAACCATTTTGAGAATGTTCAATCATAACCAACGCATATTAGTTATGTTGAATTATCAAATTCAATGGACTAGAAAAATCCAAACTCCATTGATACCCAAACCCCATGATGGGCAATGATTGTAAATGAGGTTTAGGTGCATTGAATGATGTTTGCATTTATTCACACACCACACACTAAGACACAAATTGTTGAACTTGTAATTGCATCCCTTGCCACCAATATTGTGCTTGGAGTACATTATAAATATGATGGACCCCAAAATGGCTTAACTTTTTGTGAGCATGCCACACAAGGCCCAGACATTTCTTTGGGTGAATCACCACCCCCACTCATCCATATATCCGCACTCACAAAATGGAAAATACCTTCCCATTTGAATTGCTTAGCCTTATGCACAACACAGTCCCATTCCTTAGATGTTAATCCAGTCAAATTTTCACCTATTTGTAGATATGTAATAATAGGTGCATCATCACGTATATTTAGAGCATTATGACCTTTCAATGTCCACACCACAAAAGTATTTGGCACTCATGTTAATATGAAGTGCATTCCTAGAGCACCCCAACAAGGTACATAGGTATGCAACCTTGACCTTTTGAACCCCTAATCCACCTAAATAAATCATGTGACTCAAGTATTCCATTTGAGTCTAAAAGAACCAACATTTGCCTAGATAAAATTTAAGGGTATGTTATTTAAGTTTTCTAAACAACTCATGCAAATGATACATGTGACCATGTGAGTGCCTTAGGCCCATTATTAGAACTAAATGCCCTCCTTAGCAACTCAATGGAAATTGATGCCCCGATAAGATTGGGAACAATGTTTATGAACACAAATGATTGAGGGAATCACACTTGGTGTTAAGCCTCACCATGTTGAAGATCCAACCATTCATCTTGTGGTTCCTACACTCAAATATTAACCTTATTTTGGGTGTCCAACCTAAAACCTTCAGTAAATAAAGGTTTTTTGAACCTATCATAGTTTACATTAAACCTAAAGGAGTGCTGAACTTATTATGCTTTAACCTACCTTTTAAACCATGATTCCTATAACATAAAGCCAAGGATGTTGCACATGTATGGTTAGCGTAATTATGCTCACAAAAACATTTCATAAGGTCAACAACATTTGGGCACATTGTGAACATGACAAAAATGATCTAGTAATCATCAACATGATCTCATGGCAACACCAAGCACCAAACAATGGGACATCATAATGATCAAACACATGGAAATTTGCAATTGCACATCCCAATATAACCCAACCTTGGTTTAAACCTAGTCAATATGTTTAAGCAAACTAAATGTTAAACATGACATATTCAATGATCAAAATTGAGTGGTAGCCTTGTCCCATGCCAAACCAGTAAGCACACCAATCACGGCCCCCCAAGCTTATTATGACAATAAAATCATCTGTAGGAAAACACATGGTTTTTTACCTAGGGTTTCACATTGGTTGGCAAACATCAATCACCAAAAGGTCAACTTAAAAGCATGTTCTCACCCCCAAGTTGTAACTAAATGGCACACACTTCCTAAAATTGCCATTGCCAAAGAGTTATGTGCTCCTTATTTTTTATTTAAATTTATTGAACTTTCAATAAAACTCAAAGTTCCTTGGGGATAGTGGCAAAAGAACCTATATTGCCATCAATAAGGAATTTGGAGCTCCTATTTTATTTTATTTTTGAAATGTTCAATGATGATGGAAAAAGTTATTTTATTTCCATTGTTGAAGAGCTTCCCTATTTTCTATTTTTCTCAATTAAAAAAAAGAATGTGTGGGGGACCTAGAAATTCCATGGCATTGGTGGCACTTTGCCGCCATTGCCAAGGAGCTTCATGTTCTCTATTTTATTTTTCAAAAAAATTAAAAGAACTTACAAAGGAGCCCAAAATTCCTAGAGGATGGTAGCAAAGGTTCCTTTGATGCCATCACTAGGGAAGTAAATTGAGTTTTTTAAAAATTAAAATGAATTTTGAGTTTTTTCTTTGGGCAATGGCATAGAGCTCTTTTTTTTTTAAAAATAAACATGTGCCAAGAACTAAAAGGTCAACATGTCCTTTATTTGTTGTAAAATAATTTGGGGGTTTCTTGGAAAATATTTTTCAAAACTTTTCAAATTTTTGTAATTTTTAAGGAAAATCGTTCTAGGTTATTTTCCTTTAAAATTTTGGAAATTTTTTGCTTGGGAACTTCAAGCTCGCCTTATTGTTTTTGTTGGAAATGTTTTTCCAAAAGAATCTACCAAAGGGGCATGCATTGAACTCCTTTTTTTCTTAATTTTTTTTCAAGATTTTATCTTTTGTTCTTATGCCTCATGCATTTGTTGGTGTTGTGATTAATAATCTTATGCAAGCTAGAAACTTTGAAACAATGTCACCTCTTAAAAGGTTGTAATGAATGAATGCATTTGTTACATTGTCATGTTTAGCCATTGTGACTTGTAAACCACTTGATGCATTATTTCTATTGGCACCAAGTATGTATTATTTCTAAAACCCTTCTAGTTCCATCTATTTTCAATGTTTGCAAATCCTTTCAAGTTGGATAGAACTATAATTTTAACTTCATCCCATTTTCATTATCCATTGGAAAATGAAGGTAGGGTTTTTGTTATCAATTATATTTCTTGAAATAGTTAAATAAATTGTGGGTCATTTGTTGAATCTTTATAGTCAACATAGTACCTTAATAATATCATGGTTTAATGTCATTTCTAGTGATGCAATACCCTTAACAAAAATAATAATTTTAGTTGTTTTGTACGTGAAATGCACATTCACCCACCTATAAAAGACCCCATTCAACCCCCAACTACAAAGCCTATTATAAACATGAGAGGTTGGTTCATAAAACATTTCATTCAATTGGAGTAGCTAAATTACTAATGATGATATGTTAGTTTTGACAAACATAGCCCAAGAGGTTAAAAAAGGTATGATTTTCTTTAAACATTTTTTAAAAAATTCATTTAAGATTGAGTTTAGGTTCACCCCACCTTCCTCTCACATGGAGAGGAAGGTGGGGTATTTTTGGTGACTTCTATTAACAAGCAAAACTTGTAGTGGGAAAAGAAAAACGAATAATATTTTTTTTGCCATGTTTTTTAATATCAAAATTGAAATGTTATCACTATAATCTACTACAAAAATGTGTGTGCAATTCATTAGTCCTAGTTCATTAAATCAATGAATTCACTACATCCCCGTTAGGTCTCGTTCACTAGGACTAATCAATTCGTTCAAAATCCAGTGAAATCATTTGGCGTATAGGGACACATTTTGTTGTAGTGTATATTGATTCTTCAAATGATTCCATAGGTAAACACTAAAAAAATATCAAATCATTTTGTGCAATACTTGCTTATGAAATTCAACTTATTTTGTATCCCAAAAGATAAATGTTATTTTAGTGACAAATGTCAACTTATTTGCAATACCCACATTTTATCTGAAATCCTTCATTACGTGGAATCAAATCAAAAGTGTAATACCTGCATTCATGTGAATATTGATCAAATTGAACAAATGAAATATTGGTAATATATGATGCTAGCACATGATGACCTTCATTGTGTGCATCATTAAACCTTCTTGATACCTTCATACAATTATTAAAGTTCATACACATGTATTGCAATACTTGCATTTGGGTTTTTGTAGACTGCCACAATGCCCACAAACCAATTTCAATACTTGCATATGGTCATTTTCATTAAAACCTCATTTTATTCCTTCAATTGGTCAGTTCAAATTCACATTTTTGACATTGATTATGCAATACTTGCATGTGTGTTTTTATACTATTATTTTTTCATATGTGTTTGGAAACTCCATGGGCAATCAATTATGATAAAAAATATTGCTTCTTTCTAAAGGTAAATTAAATGCAACATGTTCAAACCTTATAAATGGTGCAAGGAATTTTATTGTCATGTAGCATTCATTTAATGGGCACTAACACTTATCACTAATAATAATGATAAAATAAATCAACACACCAAATATTGTACTATTGAAATGGTTAATGGATAAGGGATTTCAACATGGTGTCATGGATATTCATGCATAAGTCTTCAACATTTTGAACATTATCTAGTCATGATCTCTCTTCTTATGAATATCTACATGTTTGAACATGGATTCATGTCAATTTTTCATTAAATTAATTGAGTTTCTCATGCCATCATCCACACCTTGAAAGCCCATTCTTGAATGCAATGATTCATTGGTTCAAATAAATCAAATGTTTCGAATATTTGATGCAATAACTTTCAATAATGATGTGGCATGGTTGTATAGAACTAGACTCCACTTTCTTTGCATCCATTGGTGATCTTGTGCATTTCATTTTGTAATCAAGATAATGTTCTCTCCATGGGTGCAAGTGAAATTTCAAGCTTGTTAACTATGTTTGAATCTTCATTTGTATTATGGATGTCAACATTCATGGTCATGAACCCTCCAATGTTAATGATTCCCAGTTTTTTGACTTGAATATTTTGATTATCCTTATCATCCAAGCCTTCAACATCGATTGAACAACAAAAGGCGTCCATGTATGCCAAGTGCTTTCATTAAATTTTGAGTGAATTCACTGGTCTTAGTAAACATGGACTAGTTGGAGAGTAATGAATTCACTAATTTAGGGAATGGGGACTAGTGACTTGCACCCACATTTTGTAGTAGTGCAAGTTGCAAATACCTCGTATCCACAAACATGGTTTAGAATCCTCTATGATTGGATCCAAACCATGTTCCACAATATTTCATGATATTCTCTTTGGTAAGATCAATACTTGTTAAGAAAACTTGAGAACTTTATGTTTGCAAAAAATTTCACAAATCACCCATTCACATGTGCAAAATGCATATTTGATGAAAGGGGATTGAACTTTGTACATGACATTCGAATGTTGTTGATTTTTAACCATCCAAATATTACCATCCTCGTCACCTTCGAAGGTGGGTTGGAAAATATGAGTGGGTGGGATTAATGGCACCTTCTCGATGCTTACTTTGATGATGCATTCCATGACTTTATTTTTTATAAAATCTCATTTCTTCATTCCCGTCATGTGCATGTAGTGTCTTGTTATTGTTGTGGTTAACCTCCATACTAATCAATCAATGAAACTCCTTCTAAATCCCTTAGTCTCATGGGAAAAATAATGCTTCAATGCTCCATGCTAAGATTCTATATTTATTTGTGTATCTTGGTCAAAATGTGGTAGTCATTAAAAACCAACCATCCACAATTATCCAACAACATATATAGTGCAGGAAAAAGTATAGGTTGCATTGTTTATAGAATAACTCAAGGAATGAAAAAGTTGCATCTGTAGAATAATAATAATGCAATAATGAAAGTGCACTAACATACCAAATGGACAATAGTAAGCCCAAAATTATCATGTCTATGATTCATTAGCTAGCCCATGTCATTCAAAGCTTTCAATCACTTTTTATCACCCACAATCTTTTAAGGATTCAATGGTTTCATATGGGTTGATGGACATGTACATGACCTCATGTAGGTTATCAAATGTTGCAATCTACCCTTTTTTATCCTTGATTTTTTCCATTGGTAGTAAACACCATGCCTTCAAAGCATGCTATGCACAAAGGAAAATGGGCACATCATCTTAGCTCCACATAGTCCTATGCATGCATATAATAAAATGGTCAACATTATTATGTTAGCATAGATCCAAATCATGCACATTAAAACATTCGAATAAACAAATCAATGATGGAAGGAAAATAAGATTCACCATAATGCACACAATTCTTGTGGGGCATCATCAACAATGAAAAAAATTGTTTCCACTTAGGCATGTATGATAAAAGCTCTACCTTAAGTGGAGTTAACCATTCCACCAAATCTTCACATTTTTTTTCAACATGTCATAATCAAAGCCACCAGCATTCCAATGTAATGTGCATGAAACATAATCAATGTGAACAAATGAAATTTCACATCATTGGTGACAAATGTGGCGTCCATTGAGATCGGCTCACTGTGGATGCATGAGATCATAGATTGCAATTGCACAAGAATTTGAATCCCAATTGCGAATGAAATTTCAATCCCATTTACTTCATCCGCATCTTGGAAATGAAAATCATTTTCAAAATGATTAAATGCCCATGTTTGAATAGAAATGACCAAGTTTTTATGTAAATGCCAATTTCCTATCTTATGTTTATCATCCAAACAGGCAATAACTTACTGCTTAATAAAATCATCATGTGTCATAGCTTCTCCTGCATTGACCTATGCCCACCAAATTGCCTTATGTTGGTCGTATATTTGTTTTTTGGTGTAACCCAAGCTCAATTGGGTCCAAATATGATCATTAAAAGCTTGGGACATTTGTGGAACATATTATGACATGCAAACCATGAATTTAGGATCATGTTAGCCATGTGCGGGTTCACCATTTTCTCAGGTGTGTGCACAATGGTAAAATAATATCTTCACAACCTTGAGCCATATGTACAATTGTTTGGTGGAAAATGTGGTTAAACAGTCATCTTTCATATATAATTCTTGGTTTGGGTTTTTGCAATGATCATTTGGGCCATAACCACATTCATAACTACAAAACATTCATGTGATTGAGACACCTAACCTACTTGTGTGAAATGTAACATATTAACATCAAATGACAAAGGTATGGAATATGACATTTATCAAGTATGCCCAAGGTGGTGTTTAATTGTTGAGTTCTTGATATTCCTTTGCATGGGCACATTTTTAAAAATGTTCCACTCTACTAGGGTATGCAAATCACCTCATTCACCTTCCAAGAATTCATGAACACATGCATGTGATATATATGCACACTCAATGGAGAGCTTGTTTGTACCTCCATATCACTCACCATTTTTTCACACCAATCCATGTTTGAAAATGGCAACTTTGAGGGGTTTTGGACTTCTATACTTTGAGATTTGGGAGTTTGTCCCATGATTATGACTTTCCAAAATTTGCCCTACAAGGATGGAACCCATGTCAAAATCTATAAACATGGATAAACATGCATTACACCCACATGTTGGCAAACTTTAATCTTCCATACCAATACACAATCTAAACCTTCCAATTGGGATGTACATCACCAACAATCACTTTAATAAACAAAAATAAAATGAAAATACACAAATATTATTTAAATTTGATTTTAACAAGAAAAATAATTCAAGAAAAAAAATGAAACTTCATGACACAAAAACCTTTAATAAAAAAAAATTAGAATTGCTATTGTTATTATTTTAATTGAAAGTTTTTTTTGTTGTTTTACAAGTTGGATCCAACATTCAATGCGTTTCTTTGATTTACAAGAGTACCACCCCACCTTTCTCTTGAGGTTCAATTATTATGAGCTCAATATATAAACTAATCTACTTTCATAAATATTAAAACTTGATCATGGTTAAACATGCATTACCTTCACATTTATGCAAACCTTAATCTTCCATACAAATACACAACTTAAACCCTACAAGTCGTATATGCATTGGAAACAATTATTTTAATAAACAAAAATAAATAAAAATGTTAATCATGAAATAAAAAATCCTTTAATGAAGCAAAAATAACAATTAAACCTTTACCTTTTATATTGAAAGTTTTTTCCATTCTCCTTAAAAAAAAAATCCAACCTTCAATGTGTTTTTTCAAATTATAAGTGTAATACCCCACCTTTCCTATTGAAGCCCAATAATTATGAATTTAAAAATTGAGCTACTTTTATTTTAAAATGGGAACATAGTTAAACATGGGTTATCTTCACATGTCTACAAATCCTAATCTTGCAAAACATCAACTAATAAACCCTAAAAGGTAAATGAATGGTGGAAATTATTTTAATAAATAAAAATGGTATACAATTATGAAAAAATACTTATAAGAAATTGGAATTTATTGAAATAAAAAATCTAAATAAGGAAAAAAAGAGTATTGATCTCACCTTTCATATTGAGATATGTTTCCACTTCCTTTCAAAAAAGAACAAATGAATTGAACTTGCTATATATATATATTTGAACACAACCTTGAAGTCCTACTTAAATATTTTATGCTTTGATTATATCTAATATCTAAAGAATGGGTTGCAAGAAACATCTAGTGTCATAAACACTTCCTTAGCCTTCCTAAAATGCCTATATTCATTTCAGCCCAAGAAATTAAATATCCCTAACTATACATTATGCATTAAATGGGCCAAAGTCAAAATGGAATCATTGGAAATATTAAGCTCAAATGCAATACCCACATTTGGGGGTTAGCATGTATTTTCATCAAGACCTTATATTTTGCTTTAAAATCAATTATGAGAAGTGCCATGTAATACTTGCATTTGGTTATTTTTATCATTTTCAATGATTGTAAGGCACTTCAATGGAGGGATGAAGAGGTAGGTGGGTAATGCACCAAAGTGGTTTAATAATGTTTTGACCTACATTTAAGAATTGTGGAATAAAAATTTGAACTATTTGAATATTCAACATATCAAAATTTGAGTAACTAATTTTAAATATCATTATTATGTATATTGATACTTAAATTATTCATGTAAATATTGATCAATTATTGAACAAATTCATATTCAGTAATATGTTTCAAATTTCATCTTGCAATATTTAATATCAATCAATATAATAATGTTGAATAATTAAAAGATATTGAAATATTATTGATTAAATTTTCAAAAAAATTTAATATAACTTTTATTATCACATTGTGCGGAACAAGATAAAGGTTTAAGTTTACTACACACCCATATCCACATTTTTTTCTTCTTTGAAATCTCATATACTATGGTATAATGGTAGTTTCAACACATATTTGTCGAATAAATAAATAATTTCGGTCAAGGCTGAAATATTTTCAAAACACTGTAAAAGAATCATTAATCTCCTCCACAAAATTTAGGTTTTGAAAGAAAAATATCTTTTGAAAATTTCAACAAATCTAATAAATAATATAATTCATGTCAAAACTACTAACATACTAGGATATCACAATCATTTTCAAAATTCATGTTTATTTTTGTACAACTATTATTTGTGTTAAAGAATATTAAATTTATTTCAAAGATTCAAATAAATAATAAAAATTCGTTATGAGGGGTCATTTAATAAAAACCCTTTGGATGAGGAAAAAAAATCTAGATTAAAAAAGCTATCAATTTGAAATTTTCATAATCCAAAATCTACAAATATTATGATCTTGTTTCTATTAACTTATAGTTATATTATTTATATCTATTATTTAAACATTGTGAAAAATTGAATATATTGTGTAAAATAATATTAATGATTGTTACAAATGTTAATTATTTCAAGGGTTTTCTTTTTTCATTTTTTCAAATAGGTGGATTGAAATTAAGCCAAATTTGAAAAAGAAGAAGCAACCTAATTTGGCTAGAGGTTAGATAGTGAAATAAAAGTTTTGCAATGCTACAATTGCTTTGTCCAATTTAGATTGGGTGCATTTTTGTTGCCATAGTGTGAAAATTTGCCCAAACTTAAATTTTATTATTACATACATTAAAAAAATCACCATAATCTTTTTTTTCATAGATGTAATAAAGTGACATAATATTCATTTCTTTCCAATATAATTGGTTAGTATTATAACAATGTTCTCCCATTCACACCAATTATTTTTACACCTCAAATGACAATACAAACATTTTAAAAAGTAGATATCAAACATTAGGCATAGAGATTCATGAATGCAATAATTGCATTAGGGTAACATTCCAAAATTCACAACCATTGTATTGGTAGGTTTAAATTGAAGATAATTGACAAAATGCAATATCTTCATTTGAATGTAGACTTGATTGCAACAAATGAATATGGGAAAAAATTTAGGATATCCCCATTTAAATTACAAAATTTTATTCATAATGCCACAAAATTAAAATAATACAATATTGATATAAATAACTTTTTCTAGCTCACTTCAAATTTGACCAATCGGCAATGCCCACCTCAAGTTGGTAAAAATGTTTTACTGAAAGGTAGGAATTTAGTTATGAAGTAGTGAAGTTTTGTTAAGAGGTGAAGGTTTAGTTTATATATATATATGAAAAATTTGAGGTTTAGTCAAGAATATATAAAGGTTTAATTGAGAAGATATAGGTATTTTGCTATAAAAAAAAAGGTTTAGTTAGAAAAATATAAAAGTTGTGCCAAGAAAAGATAGAATTTTTGTCAAAAGGTAGAATTTTTGTCAAAAAAATATAGTTTTGTGAAAAGGAAGAGGTTTAGCTATGAAAATATCAAGGTTTTGCCAAGGAGAGATAGAGATTTTTTCCAAAATAAACATTTAATTAGAAAGATATAAAGGTTTTGTTAATAAATAAAAGTTTAGTAAAAAATAGATAGAGATTTTGTCAAAAGGTAAAGGTCTAGTTAGAAGGATATAAAAGTTTAACCAAGAAAAAATAAAAGCTTTGCAGAGAAATAAAGATGCAACAAGGAAGAAATGGAATTTTTGCCAAAAGATAGAGGTTTAGTTAGGAAGATATAAAGGGTTTGCCAAGAAATAAAGGTTTAGTCAAAAAAAAAAAAGGGGGGTTTTGTATGGAGATAGAGGGTTAGCTGGGGAAATGATAGAAGGTAGGTAGGTAGGTAAGGGGGTTGGGAGTTAGTTGGTAGGTAGGGTCAAGATGTAGGTCGGCAATGTAGCTAGGTGGGAGGGTCGTATGGAGGTCAGGGTTGGGGAAAAAAAGGAGGGAGTCAAAGGTCAACAGCCAAAAAGAGGTTGACTATGGTGCAATGTTGGTTAACACAGGGTTAGAAATCGGATGAGAAAATGCAGCCCATCCTATGGACAGAACAGCCAACTAGTGTGTTCATGGGTGCTGGTTCACTCTGGCCCCTCAAGAGAGGATGGCACCTTACACCTAAGGTGCATCATCTCTCCTCTCAAATGAATCACAGCCATCCATCGGAAAGCAAAACTCTAGGGGTTCCTTAGGCCTAATGTTGTGGGAAGTAAGGTCCCACACTTGGGAACCCATAACAGCCCTGTTCTCAATCCTTACCCAACACATATAACCATCCATCTTCACAATTTGATGTTTGAAGGCTTTGGATAGTTAAATTCCTAGTTTCCAATGAGATTTTTCACTTAAGGTGCATTCACACTTGGTGTTAGGGACTCTAGTGCTGAGCCCCTTTAACACCATACTAGTCATTTAGGACTTAAAACTTACTTATTGTGAAGATTTGATATTAAACTAACATTCACCTAACATTAAGCTATTAGCCATTTAACATTGGGTGCCACCTAGGATGCCACCTAGATTTTCATTTAACATTGATTTAACATCAAGTGTGAATGCACCATTAGTGACACAAGTCCTTTTTTTATTACCAAAGGTTTCTTTTTATTTATTTATTCACAACATAGTTAGATTATATAATAATAATAATTATTATTATTATTTAAAAAAAAATTTCTATGATTAAAAACCCTTAATGAAAATAGCAATGAAAAGAAACTGGCAAGAAACAAGTTTACATTGAGTGATACAGGCAGGGGGGGGGTACAGACAATCATGTGCCTGGAAAGCTTTGGTGCACAGGCTAACAGACAATTATGTGCATGAAAGCTTTGCAGGGGTGGTGGGCTAAGCTAAGCAGCTTGTTTTGTCACTGATTTGCAAGTCAACTAAAGGAGAGCAGAAACATACATGATGTCTTCCTAAGTAGTATTTTGTTGTTGGAAATCCCTAAACCCTAAACCCTTGCATACCAAGGCAAGGAGAATTTATTGTGTTTAGATTCATTATAGAGTGTAGTAGCTTAAGGGATTTTGGCCTCTAGGTCTATTTTTATATGAGGATTTTTGAAAGATGATATATATTTTGGCTTGTGTTGAAACTTGAGATTATTAGTTATAGAATTATAATATATCTTGAAGGATTTTGGTTTCATTTAGAGGATTTTTTTGTGAAGATTTTATATATATTTTTGAATGGTGAAATATTTGAGTTTCCATAAATTCTTCTTCTTTTGCCATTTACATACTTTTTAATGTAAATGGCAAGGCCACAGTGTGTGACACACTCCTTGTGTTTTTTTTCCCCCCAATTTGTGAGCTAGGTGGGTTGGTGATCATCCCACAAGAGAACTAACTTAGCCAAATTTGGCTACACATCTCAAATTTGGCTACTACACATCATTCAGAGAGGAAAGTAGAAAAGTTTAGGAATCTTGGTATAGAAGTTTGGCAACATGTGTCTACATATATGTTGTCTAAATATGGCGCCTTTGAATTTTTTTTCCCAAAAAAAAAGAGCTTTTTACTTGTTTTGCAAGGGCCTTCTTTTTGTTGTTGTAGTTGTTAGGTTTCAAAATTTCACAAAAAAAATAAAAATCACTGAACTTGAGGAGTATTTTCTTTAGGAATTTTAAAATTGCAATCATCCAATCCATAAGAAGATGTAGAAAATTTGACAATCATCCATCCTTAAGAAGATTTAGCCAAATCTGGCTATATACCAGATTATGAAGTACAAATATGTTTATCATCCTTCAATAGTTTTGGCTACACAATGAAAACCAAATATAAAGAAAGATCTGGCGATTTAAATATATATATATTTTTGGGTCCTTTCTTACTTCTGGCGATTGAAAACCTCCATTGAAAATCACTTCATATTTTTGTAATGAACTTACTTCGTTTTTTTGGCGAGAAATTTCGCCAATTTTTTTGTTTTTTATTATAAAAAAAAAAAGGAATGGTGGGTGGGTCCTTCTGACTTGTGAGGAACAAACAACAGGTAACAGGTAGGTAGCTGAGTTTGAGCTTGGCTTGGAGCTCAAATAAGTAGCAACTTTAAGCTTGGAAATTCAGACCTAATTTTGGGAACTTGCATAATGAGATTGAAATCAATGCTGGAAACACAACACTTATGTCAATGGCAAAAGCAACTCACAACACATGTATGTGTAAGCCTATGGCCAACTGCACTCACTCTGGATGGAGTCTGTTGTTGGTCCCTCTGACACAGATTTGCAAAAGAGGGACATGACACATGATCCTTGGTAGTACCTAGTGTCCAATTCCTCTTGGGATTTCCCCACTCCCCAACCCAAGGCAAAACTCAGTTGCTCTGAGAGAGAGAGAGAGAGAGAGAGAGAGAGAGGGGTCTATATTTAGGTCCTAGGGGTGTATATTTAGGTCCTGCCAAGAGTCCAGTTGCCTGTCTGAAGGCTGATCATCATGGTCCTTAATGGTAGAAACTAGAAACCAGTAGTAGTGTTGGCCAGTTATGGTACTGGGCTGCTTGCTTGCTTGCTTGCTTGCTTGCTTCTTGGTCTGGTCTACAACCCTCCTAACTGGCCAACTGGTTTCTAGTTTCTACCATTAACCCAGTTAGGGTTGTGGCCCTGTTGGTCTAGTCCATAACCCTCCTCTGTGTGTATTTTGAGGGATCTAGTGTAAACTCACATATTTGTGTGTGTAATGTGGCTTTACACCAGTGTTGGTCTGGTATTTGTGGTCTATTTGGAGGTTCATTAAAGCACATAATTGAACATAATTGAGCACATAACCGGAACCGGTGGGGTGAATATGCAGAATCGGCCACCCATGCAGATTCTGCATATTTACCTGCCTTGGACACCAGAGAGCAGGCCGGCCAAGGCCTATTCCGCATAGGCTCGGCCCAAGATGCTCACCGTCACCCATGCACTTGCTAGGAGCCAGAATCAGCCCTAGGGCCTAGATGGCCCATTCTCTAGTACATAACTACCTGCTGCTGTCCTCCATATACACAATGTGAATAGGTACCCACCTGCAAACCCACGGGTTTAGGGTTTAGGGTTTAATATCAAGTTTGGTGGTGTATGAGTAGTTAATTTGGTGAAATGGGGATATGAAATATGACAAGGGTTTTCATCTTCCTTCTTTCTTCCCCTTTTGCTGGGTGCTTTATTTACTGGTTTAGGGTTTAGGGTTTCATCAATATGACAAGAGTTTAAGATGTTGGAAGGGCCTTGTATGAGCCAATGTTTAGCAAAAGTGGGTTTGGTCTTTAAGCTGACACTAATAAGAGTATTACCAACTTGACTTTTAACTCCTTCTACTTGTCATTTAAGTCCTTAAAGAGCCATCCTATGCCATTATATCCATTTGAAGCCAAATATTATCATGAACCTAAACATTTCTAGATTGGGGAGCATATTGGGGAAGGGATTCTTACCATTGTTGGGTGCCTAACCCCACCTTGGTCTGTAGTACTACCCATTGGTTTTGGTTCTTGTTGGTACGTATCGAATTGGAATTGGGTCTGATTTTCAAACCTGGAACCATTTAAGAGTGAGACCCACCAGGACCCAAACCAGGTTCTCAGTTCTATTTTTTGTGTGGAACTGGAACTGGAACTAATATACCTCTGTTTCTAAAAGAAAAAGTGACTAGAACTAGGGTTAATGGTAGGTTAATCCACAGTTAACTATCAATTTCTCATCTGAGTTAGTAAGAATTATATCAGAACCAAGAATGGTTTTTAGAACCAAAACCGAAACCAGAATTAGAATTTTTTAAAAGAACCCAACCTAAGACCAGATTCCCAGTTTCATTTATGTGTTATATTGAAATTGAGATAGGTTCGATAGAGTTATCCATAAAGTCACCATGTCTTCACCCCAGCTTTTCTTTTACTAGTGAATTTTAACTAAATCCCTACCTTTCAAGGGGGCTGGCTGGCTACCTCTAAGCTTGAAAAATTATATATATATATATATGAAAATTCGTCAAATATCTCTTTTGGCCTTACCTGATTTGCAAGACAACCCATTAAAAACAGACACATGTTGCCATTGTATGGTCCTCATTTTGTGTATGAATGTGCCAAATGGCTCCTCCCTAAGGTTAGGGTTTTCCATTTTTGACCTTGATAAGGAAAGAGGCGCCTTTTCATTCTCTCATGTCTGTCACTACTTTGGCCACATCCATGACTATGCTTTGAGAGGAGTTGCCTTCAATTTTGATGATCTTCTCCTTAATTCATCAAGGCTCCTTATATGCTTGAACACGCCATTGCCAACCACTCTTTGATGTAATTTCAATTGCCAAAGTTCTTACCAACAGTGAAGGTTCATTTGCCTATAACAACATAACCTACTACGGTGCTACTTCATGAAACATTTGTACAAGGTATAAATGTTTAAACCTTTTCCTTTTTGAAGCTTGGATTTGCTACAAAATCCAAATATGATCATTGAGGTTTAATGTTCAAGCTACAAGCATGTTGCAACTTGCGATGCTCAAGCCTTAGAAGTTAATCCTTTCAAGGCCCAAGCCTTGTCGATGAACTTGAAGGTTAATCATTAAGGTTTAATGTTTGGTCATTTCTAGGTTAATGCAATTGCCAAGTTCCAACAATTGAATTCGGGTATGGCTTCTCGAGCCTTAGATGTTGCTAATGATTTAGGGAATCGTGATGGATGTTGGTACAAGTTGCAACATTGTTGTCTAAACTCTAGAGTTTGGATTCTCGATAGTGCCGTCTATTCCAAACTCATTGAAATGCAAGCTTAATGCACATTACAATCTTGAATTTACAATATAGCCATGAGTCTTAACTTATCAAGCTTCATGAATTTGGTGAACTACACAATCCTTTGTTTTGGGAATTAGGGTTTCAATATATGCTGTTGAAGCTTGAATTTTGTTTCTAGAATTAAGGTTTTAGTATATATTGAACCTTGAGGGTTGAACTTTGGTTTCTAGAATGATTTTTTCATTTTCATTTGTGGGAATTACTTTTTTTTCCTTCACTCATTAATGAGAACTATTTATAATTTCTCATTTCACTTGTGGGAGTTCCTTTGATTTTTTACTGTCTCTATAACATTTATTTTTTTATTTTTTTGTTTTAAAGTTTCTTTTTGGGCTTTTCTTGGGGTTTTAAAAGTCTTTTTAGGGTTTATTTTAAGACTTGTTTTGGGGTTTCTCCCTATGTTTCATGGGTTTTTTTAATGGTAATGATATCTTTTTGGACATGGTTGATTTCAATGGCTTTTCATCAAGTAGTGATGAGGAGATGTTTCAAAAAACAAGCAAGCAACATCAAATCATGTACATAGTTGTAGTAATGGGCACTACCACATTCAAGCTATTCAACACAAATGAATTGGGACCAAATGTTAGGTAATCAGTTGATTGAGAGATGAGTATTTGGGATGTGCTTTTCAAAATGTGATCAATTTTAAGTTTGTTCAAAGCTTTAGCAAACTTTAATTTGTTAGAATTTGATAAATTAATCGCATTAATGGTCCCCTAAACCTTAAACCCTAAACCCATCAAAGCCCATGTGTGATTCACTATTAAAACTCACATTGTATAAGGTAATTAATTAAATTGAACATATAATATCAACTACTCCAATTTATCATATACATGAAACATGACAACATAGTCATGTATAACACATTTATGTGGAAATAGAACAAGAATACAATATGTGATGATGCAATTTTCATTGCATCTTGCATTAATGAGGCTATAAGTGACAATATCCAATGGCCTATTGCCAAGGAGTGGGGTACCCTTGGTAGACACATTTCAAAATTCTAAAGTTGTATCAAATTCATTGATGAGACTTTCATCAAAATCCACATGCCTTGAAACAAAGATCCTAGCATATCATGGTTCAATGAGTGGTAAAAGATGTATTGTATGAACAACATGGTGGTCTTGGACCACCATGGATTGCCCATTTACCTAGATAGTGGATATCATGGTTGTTTTCATCATATGAACATCATGCACATGTCAAACATGTATAAAAATTGATGTCAGTTTTTTATACATACATATGAATACTTTGAATATTTATTGGGGGACTTAAGTTATATTGGTAAAAATATGTTTGTGATATAGTGATTTGGGAAACTTGAGCTAGCCTAAGCATGACCTAGGTCCAGTGTGAACATACAAAAAAATGCATGCATGGTATAGAGTGTGGTTGGAATGGGGAATTGGGAAGTTGAAACAAAAATGGAAAAGATTAATAACATGTTCTGATTTCGCAAAGGAAAAGTATAATCACTTATTCTAAGCTATAACTATTATGACTAATTTCTTACAAAAATATTACATAGACTTCACATACGAAGTCAATAATGACCAAATAAAGGACCCAACTAACTATGGCTAAGATGTGGACTTTTAGCTACAAGTTTAAAACATCCTTGACCTTTGTTTTAAATTTTACATTTGTCAAAACTTTTAGGTCTTTAATCATTATCAAATTAGTAAGCCTCATTGTTCTCTTCTTCTTTATGTTAATTTCCATCCTTGCTTTGATTAAAATTCTTTTATTTTCATTGTTGATCACCATTTCCCACGCCATGGTGGAAAAATTGCTAGATTATGATTACAACATTTTCACCTTTTTTGGTGTTTTGCCATTTGAAGTACATGTCAAGCTAGGGTTCAAATTAGATGATAGATTAAATGTTAGTTCATTTATAAATTCAAAGACCATAAGAGGAATAGGGGTCTTAGGTACTAGGGGGGGTAGATGTCCCATCAATCACACTTTACCATCTTTTGAAAACATTTTGGGTGGCATGTCCATTTGTTACCTTCAATTGTGCTAAGATGTTTTCACTATGCAACACAACTTTCTTGGTTCCATTTTCATTGGATGTCCCAATCTTCACCTATTTCAAAGTTTCCCAAAGTTGATCCTTTAAAATATCCTTATAGAAGATGCATTTGGGATGAGTTGTTTTGTAGCCTACATATACCACCTTTCACACAAAGCTAAGTTTGAACTATGTCACTTTTTTTGTGTGTCTTTTGAGTATTTTGAAAAATTGAAATGATAACTTGTGGCCTTGATGTTCAAATGGAGTGATTCCATAAAAATTCAAACCATTTCTCCTTCCTTGGGACCTTTGCTAGTGGTTGACTAGATGGCATCTCATGTTTTTCATCTTAGAATCAAACCTAGATGCTTGTGAAATCACGTGGGACTCTTCATGATCATTTGCCATGTTCAAACTAGGAACAAACATATTTGCAACATTTGAAAGAATCATCAATATAGGTATATAGACTTGAATTAAGTAGGAACAAACTTGCAACACTTGAAATGGGCTTAATTTAGGTTTATTAACTTGAATAACATACTAAACATACTTTCAAGGCTTGAAACAAACCTACCTTTAATGAAATAATCATGAAATTCAATGAAATAGATGTGAAATGTTGGAAAAGGTGACATAAATGTTGGAAGCAAACCTCAATTCAATCAAACAATTGCCAAATTCATGAATTTCAATGAAATAATCACCAAATCCACCTTAAATATTGGAAATAATTGCCAATTAAAAAAACAAAATCTAAATAGTCCCCAAGTTTAGGTAAAAGTTGGAAATAATATTTTTTATGTTGGAGACACACCTCAAATCAATGAACCTAAGTTTTAAATCTTGATAACAAATAGCAAAATGTAAGAATTAGTTGTTAAATTGATGAAATTGTGGGAAGTAATCCCCAAAATTACATAAAATGTTTGAACCAAATTTCAAAATGTTGTAATAAACCTCAAATTGAAGATATTGATGGAAAAAATCCCCAAACATAATTAAAATGTTGAAAATAATCATGAAATGCTAGATTTAAACTTTAATTCAAAACCTTAAATGTTGGAAGTAAATCTCAATTCATAAAAGAAGTTGGTCATGTTATGAAATTCAATGAAATAGTCCCCAAGTATAAATAAAATGATGGAAATGCATTTGAAATGATGGAAATAATCTTAATTTTATTAGATCCACATTTAATCAACCTAAACCCTAAATGTTGGAACTAATTTGAAATTCATTGAAATAAACCTTAAATACATTTCAAATGATGGATATACATTTGAAAAAAAAAGTTGGAAACAATCCAAAAATGTTGGATTCAAACATCAATTCATAAGCTTTAAACCCTAAATGTTGGAATTAATTTGAAATTTGATGAAATAGTCTTTAAATATGCCTCAAATGATGGATATAGACTTGAAATGATTCAATAAAAAGTTGCCCATTTGATGAAATACAATGAAACAACCCCCAAGTATATTTCAAATGATGCATATAAACTTGAATTGTTGAAAATAATTTTGAAATGTTGGATCCAAACTTCAATTCACAAGCTTTAAACCTTAAATGTTGGAACAAAATAAAAAATCAATGAAATAATTACACATTTGATGAATTCAATGAAATAATCCCCAAGTAGACCTCAAATGATGGATACAAACCTAAATTGTTGGAAACGGTCTTAAATTGATGAAACGTCAATTCATATGTCCTAAACCCAAAATGTTGGAACCAAATTAAAATCAATGAAATGGTCCCCCATTTGATGAAATTCAATGAAATAGTCCAAGTAAACCTGAAAATGTTGGAATTTAAAAAAAACTATTAGATCCAAAGTTCAATTCATAAGCCTTAAACCCCTAAATGTTGGAATCAAACTAGAATCATGACATAGTCCCCAAATAAACTTGAAATGTTGGGATCAATTTTGAAGTGTTGGATCCATACCTTAATTTATGACCCTTAAACCCTAAATGTTGAAACCAAATTGAAATTTAATTGCCAAAATGTTGGAACCTTAATCAATTACCCTACATAGTCATGTTCATTGTGGAATTAAACCTACACTTGGTGAAACAATCTTTTAAAATGTTGGTGTAAACCTCAATTCATTAAGACAACTATTTAGATGTTGTGACCAAACTTGCAAATGATGAATCAATATTTTAGAATGTTGGAACCAAACTTACAATTAATGAATTAGTGTTGAATTTGTTGAAACTTGAATCCTTTAAATGTTAAAAACAAACCTACACTTGATAAAGTTTGATCCAAAATGATGGAGGTAGACTTCAATTTATGAACCTAAACTCTAAATGTTTGAACCTCCAAATCAATTCAAGTACCCATAATGAGGCTTAAAAATGGTCAAATTTCATCACCAAGGGCAAAATCCAAATAATTTAATGTATTTCAAGTTTTGCAAAACCAATTCATTTCATATCAAGTTCGTAAGAAGATTATTTTTATAAATAACCACAAATAGAGCCTACATTTAAGGCTATACATAAAAGAAAATGAATTTCCACCATCCAAAAATTATGTTCATAAATTTCCATTCTACCTAGGGATTTCCAAGATCATGTTAGAATCCTTGTAAGATTTGGTGTTAGAGTCATATGCAATGATGTTTATGTCACTTGGAAGTAGTAGACATACTTTCAAGCAATGTACTTCAAACTTGAAGCTAGCTTGAAGAGACCACCTTGCACTACCAATTTATTTTAAGATTTGAAGGCATGATCTATGATCAACTTTAATGATCTCTTCCAATGCATTCCAAGCTAGACTCTCCCCTAATCCCTTAAACCACACTTTGCTTATTTGATAGAGACACCATAGTATGGATGGGGTCATGGGCATGAGTGGCAATATGTTGTAAATTATTAGACCATTGGAAAAAGGAGGCAACAACATGCTTGTGGGTATAATTGTGAGTTTCATCTCCTTGCATCTTTTCACATATTGGGATTGATGAATTAAAGATTGTGATGGACATACCTAGGATGAAGGAGGAGCAAGAAAATCACCTTGTCTCAACCTTGTGGCAATCAACTTTAGGACAAGTCCAAGCAACTTTTGAACAATCTTAAAAAATTTCAAACATACAATTGATGTAGACCACAATATTAAGAGGCAAGCCTCCTAAATGTGGGGGGTATAAAGATTGTCAATTAAAAAAAGCCTCCTCACCTTCCCAAGAGCTTTCAACTAACGCCATATCTATTGGTGTTTGGAGATTGGGAAGTTCAAATGAAATCCTAATCAAAATAGAGAACTTCACACAACTTTTATGTTGAATTTTTTTTGTGTTGAATCCTCCATTCTACTAGTCACTTGCATTGACAAGGCTATCAACCACACTCATACCTTCCTCACAAGTCTTCTTGCTACAACTTTGAACCCCTTACTTATGCTTACAATCTCGCCACTTTCATAAAACGATCCCTCACAACTCTTTGGAAACCAATCATTCTACATGCTTAGAACAATTTGTTCATTATTTCTCATAAAGCTTAAATCCTTCCATCCTCATAAAAACTCTCATAACACAATTCTCTTTTCCCTCTTGCACCATTGTCGCTTGGAGCTTTAAGTTTTTCTTGCTTTTTCCTCTCACACCATTGTCATTTGGAGCTTTGAATTTTTCTCTTTTTCCTCTCACACCATTGTCCCTTGGAGCTTTGAATTTTTCTCTTTTTCCTCTCACACCATTGTTGCTTGGAGCTTTGAATTTTTTTCTCTTTTTCCTCTTGCACCATTGTCGTTTGGAGCTTTGAATTTTTCTCTTACACACAAGCCCAAACAAACCAACACAAGCACTTTCACAAGCATTGAAAACTTCAAGCACATGAGAACAATGCAAAGCCCAAATTGGGGATGAAGCTAATTTTCGTATCTTGTTATTTTCATTTTTACATCCTTCGTATTTTATTATGATTTTCATTTCCTATTATTCCAAAATTGACCATGTTTGCCCCCCAATTAGAAGAACTTTATGGATAACTTTATTTTTTAAACAAGAACCAAAGGTTCTTCATAAAAGTAAAGAATTGCCCGACATTAATTTTTACATCTATTATTAACCATGGAATGCATCTTACACCCATAAGTAGACACCAAATCCTCCCCCTCTTAAGAAATACCGTAGCCTAGGGTCAGTTTCCACATTGACAAAACGACTAATTATTTTTTTCAAAAAATAAATTCGTTTTAAAAATTTGAAATTATAGTTTTTTCCATGATCTATTATGATATTGTCACATGAGTAATGAAATTATTCAGAGTGTAGCCTATGGTAATTTTGATGATTTTTAACATGTCAACTTCATATTTTCACAAAATTTCATTTCATTATTTTGAGGATTATTTGATAACGTAACTGACCTTAGGGTAAGGTAGGCATAAAACCCCTCCTCTTTTTTGTGGAGGGGATAGTCACAAACATAAGGTGCACTCCAAATATTAAAGGAAATTTCTCCCGGTTCTTTCCTTAAGTAAATTAGTTGAAATAATACTTGGGTTGGGCACCTGTTAGTAGAGCATAACATAGAAATCTAGTTATTCTATTAAACATTTTTCAAAATTTAGTGAGAAACAACAAACCCATTTTTTTTCATTTTCTAATTTTGTCAACAAACGAAATTCCACCTCAAGAAAAAAAAAAACACAAACCCAAACACAAACCCACACATGCGAGCCAAAAATCTTAAGTTCTTGTTTCAAGTTTTCATGCTCCTCCATGATCTGAACCCTTACATTCGTGTTGGGAATACATTTGACTCCCCTAACTTTTGGTACAACTTACAACCATCAACTTGCAAACAATATTCCCCAAGAATGCATTTTCAATTGGTCTATTTTCATCATCAATGTAACTTTTATGGATGCACCTCCCAAAATTTCCTTCCGAGGTCTAGCTTCAAACAAAAGAACACAAAATGCATGAAGAACATGACATGCCTGGTGTCACCAGTAATCTCTACAGGAACAAACGCTATCCTCAAAGTGATGGAAGCGATTGGCATCTCTTACTATGATTAATCTTCCAACTATCTTTGCTATGAACTTGATGGAGGTGTGGTAACCTCCACATACATGTAGATTTTTCAGAATCTGGAGCACAATACCAGGAGCCATGCTGATGAGCCCAAATGCAATGGCCAGTTTCTCACTATGGTAATATAAATGAAGTTGCCTTTCTTCTTCATCTACATCATGTAGCACAAATTTTGTATCTAACACATAACCCACATTCTTCATCTCCCCAGACAATCTCTTCAGCTTTGCACAAATTTCAGCTATTTCTGGATGGTCTTGATCATCTACCACAAATCTATGTACCTCATTATTCACCTCAATCCAGGTCCAATCCCGGTGTTTCTTCACGCCACCATCCTTCCTCTGCTGTTGAATACTAGCACTGAGATCCCACTTGCCAGCAGCAGCATATATGTTTGCTAGCAACACAGAGTCAGAGGCATTTCCATGGTCCAATTGGAGAACTTGATTTTCACTTCACAATGCGTTCTCCCATCTCCACATCATTATGAATTCTGCATGCACTGAGCAAGGCCTTCCACACAGCTACAATTGGTCCATAACACATTCTTTATCATATCCTCTGCCTTATACAGATGCCCAACACAACTAAGAAGATCAACCATGCAGGCATAATGCTCCCCTGTTGCAGTAATACTGTAAACTGAAGGCATGGACTCCAAAGTAGCACAGGCCTTCATACATTAGGCCTGCATGGCTACATGCGGAAAAGAAGACAAACAAAAGCTACAGTATCGAGCTCTACACCTTCTTCACACATGCTCAAAATGTGCAAGAGCTTCCTGATCACATCCATGCATGGCAAATCTTGAAGCATGACAGTCAAAGAGACAACATTGTGTTACAGGATCTCATTGAATACTCTTGAAGTGTCTTCCAGGCTCCCACATTTTGCATACATGTCAGCAAGGCTACTGTCCACAAAGGTATCAAGCTTGCAACCACTTCAAATGATCAGCTCATGAACACACCTGCCATCTTCAAGTGCCACTACACTGGTACAAGCATTTAAGACACCCGCAAAAGTGACAGGGTCAGGCTCCACACCTTCCTGTCGCATTCACTGAAGTAGCTCCAATGCTTTCTCCCCTTCCCCACTTTTCATATGTCCCAATAACATGGCAGTTCAAGAGACCACATTGGGTGAGGGCATCTTGTTGAACACTCTCCATGTGTCATCCATGCTCCCACATTTGGCATACATGTCAATGAGACTATTCATGACAGAGACATTGGACTCAAAACTATGTCCTATGATTCAGTCATTTGCACATGAGCACACTTGCCCTCCTCCAATGCACCTACAAGGGTGCATGCATTCAGTAAACCCATGAAAGTGACAGGGTTCAGCTCCTCAAATTCCCCTTGCATCTGTTGAAAAAATTCCAATGCCTTCTGCCCTTGACCACATTTTACATGTCCAATATCATGGCAGTCCAAGAGACCATATCATGTGTGGACATCTTGTCAAACCCCCTCCAAGCATCCTCCACACTCCTGCATTTTGCATACATGTCAGCAAGGCTAGTGCTCACAAAGACATCAGACTCCAACCACTTTTACTGTTCTGCTCATGAGAATGGCTGCCCTCCTCAAGTGCCAGTACACTGGAACATGCATTGAAGACTACTTTGAGAGACATGCAATGAGAAACTGGCAATTTGCATGGTGCCTGTTGCCATTGCAGCCATCTCTGTTTCCACTAATGCAGGTTTCCAATAGTTGCCAGAGTCCCTGCCATGTCTTCTTATGTGTGAATCAGGATACTTTCCATTCCCTACAACCAGGATAAATGTGATCAACCATGTATTCAGCAGTGCTTGCACAGACCAGGCTACGAAAAACAAACCAGAGAACTAGAGTGACCTCCTCTGCAAACAAGAGAACTATGACAGAAAAACCTTATCCATTTACCTTCTCCAACCTGTGATCCCACCACTATGAAGGACTGAAAAGAACTCCTGCCAAAACTTCTCTCTCTGGCCTCCAGAAATCATAGCAACTGGTGAAAACAGAAAAAACAATTCCATTAGATATGCACAACCCAAGATTTCAAATGCATCTTGAGTAGATTCTATGAAATCTTGTAGACTAACAAAGGAGGATACAATCAAAGTGGGTCAAGAGTGAGGTAGATGGCAATTATTCTGCAAATGAGTATTCTGGAGTTTTTCCACAGAGTGTAGATTGATCTGGAGCACAGGAGGCATAATGATGGTTTCAGCAAAAAAACACTCATACAAAGACAGTAAAGAGAGAGGAAACACATGAAAGCTTACAACCATGCTGATGATCTCTGGGTGTTGTCTTTGCTTCTATCCCTTGAACTCTGGGAAGAATTGCAGCCAAGTTTTGCTGCAAAACTTACTGGGCATGCTGCAAAGATGGCACATACAGTAGTTGCATCTAATGTGCAACTAAGTTGATTCATGAGGTTTGTAATGGAATTTTTTATCCCATATCTTTTGGCTTCCAATTTAATTTTTCATAGTATATAAATAAGTGCAATAGCCATGTACTTACCACATACCAATTGCCATTGGGGATGGGCTGAAACAAAAATTGACTTTAATTAGATGGTAAGATTTAAAAATAAAATCAGATTATTTTAATTACATATATACCTTAAGCCTAGCTACCTTTCAAGCTACTTACATACTTAGGTAAACCTACTTACCTTGTAGGGTGTGATAGTTACCTACTACCGTGCACCACATGTCAACATCTTATTAGCTTTAAATTTGATGATTTAGATTTCATTACTTAATAATTAAAAATAAAAAATAGGTGGGCTTTAATTGCCATGTGTGAACATACAATTGGTGTTTAAAAATGGACACATGTCAAAAGGTCAATGAATGTTCCATGGTGTGCCACATGTCATCATCATAGTGGTAAAAACTTTAACAATAAAAATAAATCCAATGAATTTTTAATTTTGAAAACACAAAAATAATTAAAAAGTGACACATGTCCACAAGCAAGTTGTCCAATTTTTAAACACATGTCATATTTTGATTAATTGCAATGTAGATGCAAGGAGATTTGCACATAAGGTGTAACTACATTTGGATTGGTATATATGGATGAACATATATTAACACTATATATACATGTTGTATATGTAATGTACACAAAAAATTGACAAACTCTTAACCATATTGTGTCTCCATGACATGCTTGTGTGCTGTTGTAAAGAGAGGCTACTCCCTGCACACAACAATTGCACTTTTTACATTGATGATGATGGAAAAAAAAAAATCATCACTTTGCAAAACTTGCCATCTCTTTCTCACCTCATTATGTCTTGTTAAAGAGAAAAAATAGAGAGGAATTGGTGATATCTAGCTCACTCACACAACAAAGGAATATGATGGAATGGCCCACTAATAACCCATTTTCACAAACCTTGGGATGGCACAAAGATTTCCAAAGTCAAGGAGAGATGTTTAACCTTAAACCCTAAGATCACCATTGAACCCCAAATGCACACAATTTGTGGTTTTAAACTCCCATAAGTGGGTTAGTTAAAGCCCTAGAAGTGGTTACAGGCATCACTCCCCTTTGATCTCCCTCACACCCAAAATAGTGTCAACATTGTCCATTTTGATGTAAAGCTTGGCAACCTTTTATCCAACTAGCTTCTCCTTGAACATGAGGCTTTCAGAACCTAGAAAATGGTACTGACTTCCACTACCAAACAAGAGAACAATGAATGAAAGGAGTAGGTAGTAGTTAAGGTTTTCACAGAAAAGGATAAGAATTGTCATGATGCCACAAACATCAAAACAATGGTAAAAAGAGCACAAATCTTCATAGGTCATCACCATGCATGTCAAACGCTGTGCTATATGGTTAGACACTGTGCTCTTCATATACATGGGATAACCTAATGAAAATTGTTGAGTTGCCAAGTACTCAATTGAGACTAATGTTATCCAACATTCCTTATGTATATGAACTAATCTGGAGTTCTGAAAAGAAGAAGAAGAAGAAGAAACAAGGTCAAGTGAAATCATGTGACAAACAAGTACCAATGTAATGATCATTACCAAATACATGGTTATTATATCTCTAGCCTTCACAAAATCCATCAAGAAACTCATCAGGGATGACATTAGCTATTATTGTCTGTAAAAGTTTGTGGCAAATCCTTTGTGTAATGGTTTGCTGAATCTATCTATTGGCTTTCTAGGAACTCCCCATGAAATGCTCTAGTCATTCACATGCCACATTTTGCAAAACAATAATGTGACGACAAACTTCTTCCAAGAGAGAGAGAGAGAGAGAGAGAGAGAGAGAGAGAGAGAGAGAGAGAGAGAGAGAGAGAGAGAGAGAGAGAGAGAGATATTTGTTTTCTATTTTTTGTATATAGAGACTTGGAAGTTGTTCTCTCTTTTATATAT